>Ga0114968_10001176_pt1 | contig 19958 bp, 3 predicted proteins | sample M_130807_EF_Meta_FD_87020 | JGI IMG/M metagenome (GOLD analysis project Ga0114968, IMG submission 87020) | Freshwater microbial communities from Lake Montjoie, Canada to study carbon cycling - M_130807_EF_MetaG | ecosystem: Environmental > Aquatic > Freshwater > Lake | place: Lake Montjoie...
AGCTATCCCAGTGGCGACTGCTATAGACTTGTAATGTTTAGATAAGAATTTACTTCCATGTTTAGAGATAGCCGCACCAACTTTGCTCAACTGTTTACTGACAAAAGCACCAAATCTCATCACTAATCCATAGGAAGTTAAAGCTATATTAGTAGCCAGGTTTACAACTTTAATCCCTAATTTTATAGACGCCTTGGGTTTGGCAAAAGCCACAGCCAACCCAAAATTAACACCCGCGTTAATTAAATTTGTCTTCAACTTCTCTCCATCCCCTCTATCTTCATAAGCATAAAGAAGGTCGAACATTCCTTTGGTGCCAAAGTTATAAACAGCAAACTTATGAACGTGAGGAATAAAGAATTTATCTATAGATGCTAAATTCCGCTGCATCAGCATAGTTCCCAAGAACGTTTTAGCAGTAATAAGATTAACAAAATCGCTATGACCCTGCCTGTCCTTGGCAGTTAATTTTGTAGCATCTGCCCCTATACTTGCCATCAAAGCAATACCAAAAGTTCTGCGAACTATTAAGTCATGGCGCATATAAACTTTTGCCAGCTTCTGAAAAACTTGTGCATTAAAATGCCTAATTGCTGTAGCGGCTAAACGCATATCTTTATTAGTGCGGGCATAAAAGCTAGGGCTATAAATTAGAGGAGTCATAATTCCACCACTATCCACATCCTCATAATCTTTATTCGCCATCCAAGTCGCTAACCCCATATACGTCGGGTCGGTAAAGCCCCAAATAGTCGTCACAACTCCACCTAAAAGAGCTAGAGGTACATTTCCAGTTAGCCACCCAGTGACGTTACCCCCAATATTTCCCATAAAAGAACCAAGCTCACCAGCCCTGGTTTTTTCCATTTCCTGAAATACAGCTTCTTTAAATAAACGACCTTCATTTTTCAGACTAGAGAATTTTTTGCTGGAGTTTTTAATAGATTGAATTGACGAAATCCCCATAACTATGTCTAAACTTGTAAAGCCAATTTCGGACAAAGCGTAAAAATTAACTCCGCTCTGTTTAGCCATCTCGCCTAGTTTATATAAAACATTTAATGGCTGATATAAAGTTTGAATTGTCTTATACTTTACTACAGCTCCGACAAAGCTTGTCCCTTGCATAACTTTTTTGCTTAAGTTTTGGGTAAATAACTCTATAATATCATCCAGAGCAGATGCTTTAATCGTTGCGATTCCACCTCTTCCACCGAATCTGTCTACTTTAATTAAAGCGTCTAGATTACGACGAGTTCTTTGAAATATTTCTTGCTCAATAACATTATGTTTAATTCTGTCTTCTAGGCTTAATTCAAACTCAATCTCTTTTAATTTAACCTTTTCAGTGGCTATATAATCAGTTAAATTATCTAGTCTCTCTTGTTCATTTATTGTCAATTTCCCTTTTGTGCTAGCCACATTAATTTCATACATCTCCTTTATCAAACGAGAAAGTCGTTTTTCAGTTTGTGCAGCTTGATCAGTAAGAACAGATTTTATCCTATGGAAATCATTTAGCTGAGCATCTAATTTTACAGACTCAATCTCCAGCTCTTTTATTCGAGAATTTATACTGTCAGATACAACTTGAATGTTAGAGTTTTCCTTAAGTGAAAAACTAAGGTGATAGTCAGCAAGCTTTCCGCCTTGTTTAGTAAATTCTTCTCTTGCACTAATATAGTCGTCAAAAATAAATCCTTCTTTTTCTTTGTAACCCAGTATTAATAAACTATTTTTATTTCTATCTTTACGAACTTGAACTCTACGTAAATCTTTAAATGTTTCAAAGACACTATCAATAGATAACCCTCTCTTACTTAGAGCACTCTCACCACCCAGTTTTCTTATGTATTGATGCAAATCTCCAAGGCTTACTTTGTCTACTTTTTTTGTTCCTAAAAATTCATCTATAAATTTTTCTCCATCTGTATATTTTCTAGGCTCTCCTTTAATTAGATCTTTATCAATATACTCTAGTGTGTCGCTGGTGATCGGGTTAGGCGTAACTTTTTTAGCCACCTTCTCCCCTGCTCGATTAATTTTCGGATACCCTTTTGAGTCTATTTCAGGCGCAAGAACAGAGTCTAGAAACGGATTTTTTATATCAACTGTAGTTTTATATTTAGTCGCCTGTATACCACCTTTTGAATCCAGGTTAATATCGTAATTACTATAAACTCCTTCAGTAGCATGATCTTTCACTAGGCCACTTAAAGCAGAAACAATTTCTTCTTTACTGCCATTTTGAAGTTTAATAATTAAATGCTCAAAATCGCTTACTTTAGTGAAACCAGTTGAATTGTCGATAGACTTATTTACCTTCAAAACTTCTTCAAGTATATTTGTGACACTTTCAACTGCATTAGAAGCTGCACTAGCCATAAGTCTATTTATCTGCTCCTCTAAAATAATCATTTTTTCATGAATACTATAGCTAAAGAAGTAGCTTTTAATTGCTTGAGCAAATACTTTATCTTCAGGCGCAGTGAAATAATCATTAATATTGGGCATCACAGGACGCGCCATATTAGGCATATCCTCATACCTAATTGTTCTTGCCTTATACCAGAAGCGATTCCATTGCCCACCAGCCCTATCTACAGCTTTACCAACATAGTCATAAGCCCCAACTTTTGCACTAGGGGCCTTAGCGGCATATAACCTACCCCGAATATTTCCATCTCCCTTAATCGCTTGACGCATACCTGTTCTCAAAGCCGCACCCTCTTCTACAGACAAAGCCCCTCCAGTTGCCTGAATAAAATCAGAAGTTTTAGCCAGTTTATTAAACTCATCAAAACCCATCGCCTGTGCAGCTCGAATATTAGCACTTAATTCTTCTTGAAAAACTTTTCTCAATTCAAGCTTACGAGCATCAGGATGGTCATGTAAGTATTGCAGAGTACTACGTTTAGACAGCTCAATCAAATTAGACTTAAGCTCAGCTTTAACGTTTTTACTTAAACCCACATCCTTCATTACAGTTTGCATATCCAAACCAGCAGCCTTACTTCTGACCCCTTGCTGTAGGTGGTGAGCATATTCGTGAGCTAATAAGAATTTTCCAGTCCCAGAATCAAGGGAATTAATAGCTCTTCTGTCGATAGTTATAGTTCCCGCATTGCCTCCATCCACAGAGTAGGAAAATCCATCACCTACAACAATCTTAGGGGACTCTAGTCTGGAAGTAGAACCCATCTTCTGCTTAATAGAAATTAGCGCTCTCTCAGCTTTCATCTCCACAGTCTGAGAAATTAACAAGTTATATTTGCCTCTAATCGTTTCAGCATTACTCTCCGCCGCATTCAAGTCTACTCCTAGCTGAGTCATATGGTCTAACGCCATACCATTTTTACTAGCCACAATTAAGGAAGAAACCTGACCTTTATAAACCTGCTTAATCTGATAGCGAGTCATAGGTCGGGTAGGATTAAATTTATTAAAATTCTCAACCACTTTGATAGTTTCCTGCATCGCAATTCTATCAATAGCCTTAGACACGCTTAACGTTTCAGCACTAGTCAGTTTAACAATTGGGTCAAGACTTCCCGCAATCGGATTTTTTCTAGTCCCTAAACTTGCCTGTTTGTACCTCACTTCTTGTCGAGCAAATAAATCAGTATCGCGCATCTTAATAATATCTTCATCGACCACACCACCTTTACCTTCTAAAGCAAATTCAGAATCTAGATTCAAATGTCTGGCTTGCGCATAAGCATGACGAACCTTAAATCCTTGGTAGCTGTCTGATTCAGTAGCAAACATACTTAAACCATGCTCAGCCGTAGCCGGATTTGCCCCCGCCGTATTAATAATCTCACCTATATTAGAACTGACGACTAAACCAGCCTTACCGCCAACTTTAGTTGGTAACTCTACCCTTGCTGTATTAATGCCTGGTTCAACAGCAATGTCTATTCCCCCCGACGGCTTTTTATAACTGCGATCAAGCACCTCAAAAAAGCTGCCAGAGTTGATACCTACTGATTTATTTAACTCAACAGCTTTAACTTTTGCCAATCCCTTCTCTACAAATCGTTTGTGGAACTTAGAAATCAAACTACCCTCTGGCTGGCGTTCCACAAAAGCCCCATACTTTGCGCTCAAGGGTTCAACTACATGAGTTCTTGCCACTGTACCCAATGCAGTTGCGGCATAATAACCAAGAGTCAAAGGCACAATAACATCAGTCAACACGTTCAAATATTTATGGCGCTTACCTTGGCGTTGGTCTTCATATCTTTTACGCCCGACAGCCGCCCCAACACCATCAGTAAGCGAACCCCCTAACAAGCTTCCAAATAAATCCCCAATCTTACCAGCAGCTAAACCCCCAAAAAGTCCGCCTAATAAACTACCACCCGCTCTATAAACTTGTGTATACGCCTGCTCAAACTCAGCCTTAGAAGAATAACCCCCCAAAGAGAGAATCTTAAAAGTGCCAGTCACAATATTATAGATGTCTAAAGCTGGCGCCATCGCCCCCATAACAGTATCAAACATTCCATTTCTAGCAACCCTACCAGCCACATTTTCAATTAACTTTTGTGGCACAAATCGCCCTATATTACCTTTCTCACTCCACTGAACAATCTTTCCTATAACCGCGCTTTTCTTGTCAACCACAAAATTAACAAACTTGTTTTTCCAAGCTTTAGCGTGACTAACTCCTTTATTAATAAAGTCCATGCCTTTATAAATTAAATCGGCAACCGCAGGCTTAGTAAAGAAATCCACAATCGGGTCAGCAATGAAGCGTCCCGCAGCCTTTGCCCAATTACCAGTAGTAGTTTTAGCCTGAGTCAAACCATCATTAATAATCTCAACACCCTTCCCACCAATTTCACTAATTAAATTTACAGCCAGACCCAAACCACTTTTTACCACATTGAACTTATGCTGAAGCTGAGCAGCTAATGCAGTTAGAGCTTTTCTACCCTCGTCCGAAACTCCAGCATTTCCACTTAAGCCTTTTAGAGTTGTTTGTAACTTATCAATCAAATCGTTCGTTTTAGATGCCCAAGTCGAACCAGTGGTAGCCTCCCCAAATTTAGAAGCAAATTCATTAGTTGACGTAAACTCAGCCAGTAAACCTAAACCAAGGTTTAAAAGATGAACCGCCCCTTTAGCAATTGGCTCGACTACATACGATTTCAACAAAGACCCTATAGCCTTGCCAGCACCGGAAACAAAACTACTTCCTCGCTGCCAAATTTCCTTAACAGCTTCTTTAGTACCACCAATCAACATTTCAGTAGTAGCTGGTGCTAGAACTTTACCAAATCGATAGGCAGACCCAATAGAGGCTACTCCAGAAACATTCCTAATTAAATAATTAGTCTGTAACTGCGATCGCTTATACTCTTCAAAACTGTGATAACGACTGCGTAAATCTTGGGGCATTTGTTCCCACTCTTGCTTTAACTTACCAGTAGCAAAAAATTCATGAACAAAAGTTCCCAAGAATGCCAAAACAGGAATCGCACTCGCCACTAATTGGCTAGATTTCGGAATCGCATTTAATAAATTACCAGCAGTTTTACGAGACCAAGTGTATAAACTTTTAACAGCGCTAACCGCTTTATCTTTAACATAATCACCAATCTCTTTACCAATAGCCCCCAAGTTTTGATAATCGCGATTGAGCCTTGCGTAGAAAGAAGCGCTACTAAAAATCGAAGCTTGTAAAGTCCCCCCATTACGAAGAGTCTCTTTATCTTTTTCAACTTGTCCTTTAGCAAATATATGAAACCAGTTTTTAGTCGCTCCAAAATAACCTACACCCAAAGCTACCCCTAACGCAATCAGAGGATTAGCCCCAAATAATAAAGCAGCACTCCCTGCCAAAGCCGGCATTAAAGTATTAAGTTCTTGACTACGAGTCTGGTATACTCTAGTAATATTTTTTCTTCCCAAAGGTTCGCAAGCAGTGGAAGCAAACAATAATTGCTTATTAACCTCGGCTTCAGACTTAATCGATGAAACTATGTCAAAAGCTGCCAACCAAGTGCGGGGCCCCAAACCAGCGCTATTTAAACCACCAATAGTCTTCTTAGCTAGGCTTAAAACAGGACGAAGAAGTGCATTATAAACCTGCCGGCTATAATTACTCAACCCATCTCTGGAGAATTTAAATAAAGCCTTTAGCCCTACTTTTTCGCTATCGGCAAAACCCTCAACTACATCATCAAAAGTCGAAGTGCTTGAGGGTGGAGCCAACTCTTTAAACCCTTCAGTAGCATCAAAGCCTTCACTTATCTTCTGCCTAAATTTAGTTACATCCTCTAAAACATTAAAGAGATTTCTAACCTCACCCGTCTGTTTTAGTTTCCAATTCCCATATCTAGTATGTAGATTTTTTGCTACCTGCTGGCGATTAGATAAAGTAGGTGCAGTCTCTACTCCCACATCTCCAGCACCGCTATACAGTCTTTCCCCTACAACAGCACTGCTACCTCTTGGAGCCGAATCTAGCCTCTGTCTCAATTCTGCGCCAGCTCTCTTGGCGCTTTCACTCTGACTATTTATCAACTCTTGATAAGCTAAACGTTCTGCACTTGACCCCCGCTTAGCAGCTTCCATTGCATTAGTATTAGCTCTGAACTCTTCTTGTCTTACCTTAATCAATTCTTCGCGAGTAGGAACATGACCAGTAGTTTCTACAGAACGGGCGTATCTTAAAGTAGACTGATCCGCCATGCGTTTTGCAATCAACTTCTCTTCCATTGACAAGCGGTCAGTTTGAACACCTCTTCCAATATCCTGAGACAAAGAGTAATGATGACTCAACTCGTGCATAACATTAAACTTTGCAGCCGCATAGCGATTAGCCGAAGTGGCAGCAGCTTGACTACCTGTATACCGGCGCTGATTTCTTCTCTCACGTCCTAGAGAATCAGCCGCATGAGAATCTAATTCAATCGCCTCTTCAGCAATATTATAATTACTTACTCGACCAGACCCATCAATAAACTCAACTCTAGGTTTAGAAGCTGACCCAGTGTTATGGACGCTATCATACTCTCTAAAAATAGTTTCTGCCTGACGAGAAGCTTGATAGCGATTACCAAAAACATTCTCAGCTAAAACGGGATTGTAAAAACTCACCACATCATCCAAGCGGTTAGCTAAACTTTGCAGCCCACCATTTTTAACAAAACTGAAAATACTCTTACCCGCTAGCAAGACAGCCGCACTCGTCAACAAAGTTTTAGCAACATCGACTTTCTCAGGTTTCAAACGATGAATCATTTGGGCAGTGACAGTATGGTCATACATAAACTGTCTACGCTTTAATTCCATCATCAAAAGATTGCTTACTCGATAACTGTCTGGCCCAAAACCTTGTAAAGTTCGACCACCTCCAGAGTAAGATTTAAAATAACGAGCATAAGTAGCCTCGTCTTTTTGATTAGAAATCTGCCCTAATAAAAAGGGATGTATAAACTTGTCATCAGGCCCACGGTCGGTATCGACAATTGCATTTAATTCGCTCTTTATGTAGTCTGCATCCCGTTGCTTATCAAATAATTCTTGGGAGTAAGCAGTGGCAGGAAGTAAAAACGCTTTCATCAAAGCCAGCCCACCCCAGTCTTTTTCCATACCTTTCCAGATATTAGCTAAAACAGGACCAGTTACATTGCTCGTAATCGCATTAATAGGTTTACTAATTAGGTTTAAAGCAGCTCCCACAGGGGTAGTAACTAAGCTGCTTAAAAATCTACCGACCCCACCCAATCCAATTGGGTCAAGCATCCCCCCTAGAACTTCATTAGGATTTATTAAAGCTCTGGTGATGTTTTTATAAATCCCCATCTCATTCTCATAGGAGTTAGGGGCAATCATTCTTCTAACACTTTCCACCCCAAAAGCTAGAGTAAAGCCTAAGACTAAAGCAGCGCCACCGCCTAACCCTAAAGTAGCTAAACCACCCGCAATCAAGGTCGAGCTTAGCAAACTAGTTGCCGACTGCATCGCTTTTACACCACCCGCCTCTCTCAAGGAATAATTCTGAGATTGGTCAAAGACTAAAGCCGCACCCTCAATCATTTCATAAGCCGGAACAACACTACTAATCCAAGTATTGACAACTTGACCAGTACCCACCATAGCGTCCCCAGTACTCTTTAAAAGCCCTTGACTCCACACTTCATTAGGAGCTTTTAATTTAGCAGCAATCTGAGTGGCTTTGCGTCTATTAGCAAGTTGTTCTCGCTGCGCATTAATTTCTTCTATTCGCTTAGAACGATGGGTATACTCATCAGCTAAATCCGCATAAGGAGCGCCAGTTGGTTCTCTAAATATCTGTAAAAACTGTTGCAGAGGAGCTGACTTAACTAAATCTGCTTGTAATAATGCTTTACGTCTAGCGCCAAACCGTTCATAGCCCCGATCCCGTTCATGCAAGTCATCTAGCAAATCGTCTATAACTCCACGTTTCTGCTGTAAGGAGGTTCGATTCTCAGGGTCGTTAGGGTTAGCTATTTCTTCTGGGGTGTATTCCCCCCCTAATAAATCCCCTAGAAAAGCAGGAATCCCTTTCTCTCTAGCAGCATCGCTGAATAAAACATCATACAGAGTCAAGCTCTTATTACCTTTCAGAACCGGCTTAGATAGAGCAGACTCTAACTCGTTGTATAAACTCTTTCTTAAAGTATTTCGTAAACCACTTTTTACTTGAGTGTATTCAGCATCTGTACCCCCAAAAGCTTTAGTTGTCCCATCTGCGGTTATTATTAAAGAACTAGTTTGATTAACAAAGCTCTGTAAACCTCTATCGAATGTCTCATTAAAATACTTATTAATATTACTGTATAGCTGAGTTTGATGATGGCTGACTGCCGAGGCTATCTCTCTATAAGAAGCCGCTTTTATTCCTGTGTGCTGCTTAATATTATCCAAAGTTGGGCCAACGATAGTTCCCTTAACCTCAGACGACCTAGCATCATATCTAACTAGCCTGGCTTCCCCTTCAATATGCACCACCTTAAAGCCATAAATACTGCTTCTTATTAAAGGTTGTTTTAGAGCAATAGGGGAAGACTCAATCAAATCTACAGTTGACTTTTCTCTTCCTAGTTGAGCCAAAGCTACGAAAGTTTTAGCAGCAGTAAAAGCACTTGCAGCCCCGATCGCTAAAAAGGCTAAAGCCGCCATCGGGTTTGTCTTAGCATTACTTAAAACATTATCAACTGTGTTAGTTGGGTTAAAGACTTTATAAACTAACCTGTTAGAAAATATGTCTTGGTCAACTAGCTTATCTAAATCAGAAGCGTTTTGTGCCGGTGCAGGACTCCCTACAATTTTACTTCCTTGGGGATTTAATTCCATAAACATCCCCAGCAAATTAGGTAAGGGATTATAAGTCCTACTCAGCTTACCAGTAGGCATCGCTTCACTACCTACAGTCCCTGAAGCATACAACTCACTGCGTAAATCCATCCCCAATTCTTCAGGACGCTGCCAAGCCATAGTGTCAGTCAAATGCTTTCTAATTCTAAGCTCTTGGAGAATCAATGAGCCAGCAGCTTTTAAATCGGCATTACTAACTTTTCCGACTGACATAGGCGATTTCTTCACCATCCGACCCCGTACTCGAACTAAATTTAGTTTAGGATCGCCTCGCTGGCTATCGATCAGCGATTTAAATAAATCTACTTGAGAAAGTCCTTTAGCCTTAGAAGTAATAATATAGGAAGACATACTCAAATCGCTTAACTCAGAAGCAATCTGTAAATAAGGTGTGACTCCTTTTTCTTTAAAACTAAATCCGTACAGGCTAAAAATGTCTTTTAAGAACGGGTCAGGCTTATCTTTATATACATCCATTTTATGAATGCCGATTGTCAAGACTTTAACAGCATCATTGACAAATGCCCGAAACCCTCTAGCATCTCTTTCTCCAAAATCATCTGCTTTATCTTTACCACTTAAAACCTTCAAAGCATCCCCAATAAAAGGAACACTTAAAACAGCATCGCTCACAATCTTAGGAGTAAGATTAACTAGCGCGCTAGCTCCTAAAGTGACACCAGCGATCGCCATACCAGCCATTGTCACTCTAGCCCTTAGTGACCTAAAGTTATGGGACTGATTTTCAATAGACCTAGTAGCCCTACTAATCGTAGAGTCTGACCATAGCTGAGATACAGCAGCCTCTGCGACGAGATCACTAGGAGCAAGTCTCAAACGTCGTGAAGTCGGTCTAGTCGTATCGTTAACAATACGTGACGCACTATCGACAGAAGTATCTAAAAGCTGGCTAATCGCTGCCGTATCAGGACTGGCAATTGGCCCAATAACTTCAGCGATAAGACCACGGTGTTCTCTATAAACTCGTGAAGAGCGATTATCTGAATCAGGGTTAACAATCAACTCCTGTTGACGGCGAGACCTTAAAGTTTCGTAGTAACTAGAGGCTAACTCTTCACGGCTAGCAAAGACTCCCATTTGGTCTAACGCATAGCCTCCAACTGCCCCAATCGTTACCGCAGCTCTAAACTGTTCATCACCAGTCTTTGTATTATACCCATTAAAATTAGCATCAGGCTCACTAATAAGTCTGCCGACCGTCGTTGCTAGATAGTAAGGTAGTAACCGCCTAGCAGTACTCTTTACTCTTCTTTCTAGCCTTAATAAAGCTTCTCTATTTCCATTCTGCTCAGACCGATAAACTTTATCAAAAGTATACGCGGTCATTAAAGCAGCCCCAATCTTAAGTGTGGTAGCAATAGTCTCAGTAGTCTTATCAATAAGCTCGTTTCCTGTTGTAACTTGCAGCCCACTAGTAAACCCTTGTACTAGGCCAATTAAACCAGCCCCTAAAACTATAGAAGAAGCGCGATTACCAGTAGCAGAGTTAAGCGCATCATAACTACCTTTTAAATAATGAGCCGGTAGTGTCATGAGATTTTTAACAGTACCGCCAATCGCAGCCTGAAAAGCTTTGACCGGCATGGAGTCAAGAACCATCCCAATCGCAGCCCTGTCTTTCTTAAACCAATTAGAAACTTGCCCTAATAAACCTGTGACGGGAGCAGAACTAGCCTGCCCACGCTTCATCTTAGCCGCAATAGAACTAATCGCAGCTTGCACACCAATAAATTGCAAACCCCCCACAATAGGCGAATCAGGATTATAAGATAGGGTTGACCCAAAAGTAACCGCTCCAACAGCAGCCCCACCAATCAAATTAAAATAATCCTCAGCCTTCAAACCTTTGTTGGCAAAATTCTCTTGTTGCTTAATCTCCTCACTAGTTAACGTGCGCTGCTTTAGTTTAATCGAGATAGGAAGCATCGGGCTAATGCCTAACCCTAATACAGGAGCCAACTGAAACCCTACCCCCAAACTCACCGTTCCATCACTAGGCTGAACTCTAGCTAGAGCAGCGATTTGGAAAAAAGGTAAAGTAGCCTGAGTTGCTACATTATAAACTCTATTCCCTACAGAGACAGTCTGTTGCTTCTCCCCAGCTAAATCTTTCAGCATAGCAGCAGTGACAAAATCATCTCTAGTCACCGCCGCATTATCCACAATACCTTCATGAATCTGCTGACTAGCTTTTTTCTCTAACAAAGCAGACATCGAGCCATATATAGGGTCTAAATCAGGCTTCTCTTCATCACCCCCAAACATCCAATTTAATAACTTAGCCCCTTGAGTTACTGCTTGTCTAACTAAAATACTAGTGACTAAACCAGATGCTAGAGCTAACTCTTTACTAAACTTAAGTTTAGTAGATCGTAATTTAGTAGCCCCCTCAAAAGTTTTTGTCATGCTGTCTAAAGCAGCTTGTCTTGCAGAAGTTCGCTCAGGGTTAATTGTGTAAGTATAACTTCCGTGAGTATTAGCAATGTCAGTTTTTCTAACCTTGTGTGGGTCTTCTGTAATTTTATAACTTATTAATTTTTCCTTTAAATCTTCTCTAGTCGGGAATAAAAAGCCAGCCCCAATCCCTACCGCCGCACTTGTTGCAATTACCAAAGCTGAAGGGGCATTATCAACAAACCTGAAATCTGCGATCGGTTTACCGGTATTATCAGTTAAATCTTTCTTAGCAAATAGCTGAGTGATAATATTTGCGCCGCTTCTTAGAAAAGTCCAATCAATAGCAGCGTCTGTTAATAAAACAAACCCCACATTTCGGACTAGCTTTCTAAACTTTTGCGCTCTAATATCCGCAATAGAATCTTTAGTTTTTATTAAGCTTTCAGCTTTTAAAGCTTCGTTAGTTACCGTTGACCCACGAAGAGGATGGTCAATAGGTTCTTTATTAGAGAATCCCCGCTTACCAGTGTACTTATTATATTCCTTCTCAATTTCATCCTGAGCAAACTCAAAATCTTGATAGGCTTGAGTTGCTTTTAATCCATCCATTGCTTGGGTGGCTCTTGTATACCTTGCAGTTTCACTGTCTACTTCTTGATTAATTAAATCAAGTACTTGAGCTTTTGTTCTAGGATTTGATGGGTCGGCAGTTTCACTAAATCGCTCTACCTGATTATTATGCAGTCTATCAATCTCACCTAAATAACCTTGAACATCTTCACTAACCTTGAAAGCTTTAAGCGCTTTATCATATCGTCTTCCTGCTTGCCACAAAAAGATTGCTTCTTTAACAGACTGAACAGTTTGCTTAGGGATATTTCTTAGAGTATTAACAAGCTCACTGCCTCTTTTCTTTATAGTCTGATTTAAACTGTTATCGGTGTTTGGGTTTAGCTCATTAAACTGACTTCCATCCTGACCTCCTGACTGCCACTCAATCCCGAAAGTGGAACCAATTGATCGCCCAGTGTCAGTGACCCAATTCACAGCTTCCTCTAGACTAAAAACATCTCTCCATACTAAATGCTCTCTCGGGTCAAACTTTGGTAGTAATTGCCTAATCCCAGGCAACCAGTAGGCAGTATTAATAGGCAGCAAAGCCCCCAACCTATCAATAGACTTAGCGATTTCAGATACTCTAGTATGCCCTACATTTTTCACCTCTAATTTTACGCTCAAAGCTGTAGAGTTAGGTGCTGTATACACCAACTCTGGCATCTTACCAATCGTCCGATGCAGTTCCTCAATAGAGGCTTTATAAACTTTGTAGGGACTTTGAGCCACATCGCTGTATTCATAGGGATTAATCGCCTCTAAAATGGGTTGCAGCACACCACTGAAACGAGAGCTGTCAAACTGCCTAGTTGCTCTAGAGACCGCAAATATAGAATGCTCACGCCCTAGCTCAATATAATTCTCGACTATATCACTATCAGGGGGTCCCCCACTCGGAACTCTAGTACTCGTTGAACCAGTCGTAATATTGTAAGCTCTAAAAGACTTGCGCATAGAACGTAGCTCATCTTGTACATCCGAGTCCCTCGATAGAGCTTCTAGCATAGGCTCTAATGCTTCTGTAGAGCTGGCATTAGTTAAATAAGCTCTGGCTCTCTCAAACTTACTGACCACATCTTGCTGATTTAAAGCTCCTCTAGTCGCATAATTTATCAGCGACCCATAAGCAGGGCCAAACGTGGCAACCCTAATTACATCCAAACTTCTGTTAACCACTTTGGCTGTAGCTTTTGCTTCATCAGCAGTCGGCATTAACAAACTTTGTAAGAGCTCAGTTTCTAGGCTAGATTTAAAATGCTGCAAAGGCAAGTTAATCCCAATATAAGTACCAAGAGAAACAGCCACACCTTGAGTTAGGCTATACGCAGTACTTGCCACATGGCCAAATGTCCCTTCGTTATCTTTCTCGTCAGGCGCTTTCTTATTAATGAGCTGAAAATATCCGCCTAAAGAACCAGAATCTGGAGTCGCTTTTTCTCGTTCTCCTTCTTGATAGTCATAATACCCAAAAATATAATCTAAAGCTCTACCCCCCGATTTAATCAGCGAACCAGCCACCCCAAAATCTTTGTGGTATAACTCGACACCTACAGCCCGATTAACTTGATATCCCAAGCCAGGGTCACTCAAGCCTCTATCTAATTCTTTAATGCTTTCAGTTGCTTCTTTACCAGTACGCGATTCATACAAAGATCGGAATACACTGATATGAGGCAGACCTTCGCCCCGATGATAATTCTTAAAAAACTCCCTGGGCAACGAGAGCGCATAATAAGGTACTGCTCCTTGAATCTCATCTACCGAACGGGGGCTATCATCATTTTTATCTTTAACGTAATTATATTGAATACGATATAAAGAACCTGTACCAATCTTTTGCATAAAACGTTCAGCTTCGCCATACTCAGTAAAGCCATCGCTCTTTTTATATCGCTTTAAATCATAATTATTTGCAATATCTTTCAGCTCATTCGACAACAATTTTGTCTCATCTTTATTTAGGCGGAGCATAATATCAATTGATTCATTTCGTCTAGCTGCACTAGTTAAGTTATGAGATCCCAAAAACCCTTCATACTTTCCAGTGCGCTCATTCACAATAGAAACCGCTTTTAAGTGAGGAAGCACTTTATCTTGGCTACCAGGAGCAACCACCTTTACACCTGATGCCACTAATCGCTTGATGGATACATCTCTAAAACCACTTCCACCTTCATCCGTCTCAGGATTTGCCGAAATAACTGTAACATCTGCCCCAGATTTTTTAGCTTGAACAATAGCCGCAACAATTTGCTGGTCATCAATATAAGGAGAAGCTACTCTAACAGTATCGCCTCGCTTAGCGTTATTTAAAGAATTGGCGATTTCAGCCGATGCGTTAGTAGTTGCTAAAACATTTTTACTTGAGCCTGGAATTCGGTTTGCTCTAAACTGACTGTAAATAAAATCTAATTCTTTAACTCGCTCAGAGTCAGTAACTTTAATTCCTAAATTGATTTGGACTTCTTCTCCAGTTTTGCGGTAATGCGCAACTCTTTCTATGACAGTTCTAGGGGTAACAGCCGCCGAACCCCCTCTGTTAATATTATTAGTGCTAACTAAAAATTCCCTACGCCCATCTATATCCCGCCTAATTAACTTAGTATGCAAGCGCTCTTTTGATATAGGTGAAGAATAAGAAGTAACCGAAACACCTTTATGCTGCTCCCAGTTTTTAATTGTTTTAGCGTAATCCTGATAATTTTTTAGCCCTTCTGAATTACTAACAAAATCAGTATTGTTTAACTGTTGGGCAGACACTGTATTTCCAACGTTACCTACAACGCTAGTAATTCTTCTTTCTTTAAAAGCTTTCTCAATCCCAAAAACTTTCTCATCGACTTTAGAGGGGCTGTAAGAAGTAAAACCTATATTTACCCCGCTATCCACAAACTGCCTTGTTTTTTCAGCAGTCTCTTGTGTCCTGACAAAATTTTCTTGATAATCAAAACTTCCTGAGCGCGTACTTGGGGCGCTTGGGCTAGAAGTATATCCAAATGAACTAGGCTCAAAATAATCTTCAAACATCTACAACAAGCTGGTCTAAAGTTACTGCGGGTTGATACTGCACTACGTGCTCTTGGACAGTATCATCAAATCTTAAACTGTCGCCATCGATAAAGTATTCGGTAGCAGGGGATACTTCAATTATATGGTAAAAGTCTTCTGGTAGAACCCATGTACTCCCTATCACTTTAATAGTGCGTATAACGGGGGGTTTAGGAACTGCCCAATACTGAGTGTCGTAAGCAATTTGGGAGTCTTTATAATAAGTGACTTTATATCTTAATCGCGGTTCCTGGTCAGTAGTCAATAACTTAAATCGCAGCTTGCCTCCATAAGGAATTTTCAAAGCCAACCGAGAAGGGGGTACTTGATACTTACCTAAAGATTTACTGCTAACACTTTCAATTAGCATAGTATTAGCAACTCCTTCTGCATTAATCACTTCATCATTATCCCAAAGTAGCAGAGGCATAAAAAATATACTGACAGGGGTATAGACTGGTTTCATTTAATCAACTCCACTCGGTGAAATTTGGGTATGCCCTAGAATCTTTAATTAAATCTAGATTAGTCTGGCGTCTAGCTCTAACTGAGTTTTTTACCATTGAGAGGTTATTTGCCGTCGGGTCATTATAAAAATCAGGATTGTTTGTATGCTTAACCGCGCTTGCCTGATGAATATGTGTCTTTTGATTTAACATATACGCCACGGCTGCGATAGTATCTGCCAAGTCTTTAGAATATCCTTCCCCTTTAGGGTGATCGATTTTTATACCTCTTAACAATTGTACTTGACTTAACTCTCTAATCGCTTTACCAGCCCACATACAATCTTTAGGTAAAACAATCCTTTCCTCGTGTAAAAGCTGCCTTAGTAAATCATACATCAGCATTTGCTGGCGATTACTAAAAAAGACAATCTCCGCATTTATCCCATCTTCCTTTAGCCTTTGAATTGTCTCAGCAGAATTATAGTGGTCTGCCGTTACCTTAAAAATAGGCATACTTTTATTTATAAACTTGATAACTTCCCCAACATTTGAGATAGACACGTCATGTTGAAAATCTGGTTCCCAAGCCAGCAGGCTATCTACATGAACAATGCTTCTACCCTCTTCATCAAACTCACTATGAGCCAAAGCAAAAGCATAGCTATCTTTAGTTATAGCTGGGTCGATATGCACCACATAATTGTGCCGGTCTTCATTTTTAATAATCTTAGTTATGTCTAACTTCACTAAACCAGAGTTCTTTAAAACAGAAGCAAACACTTTACATCTGCCATGAAAAGCTTTATTAATCTGCTTTAAGTCTAGAAAAGCATCTACAGACGATGGACGTATACCCTCAAACTCAGTGGCTGCTTTAATGGGGTCAATATTATACTCGCTTGCAACAATCGGGTTATCTCTAGAAGCATGAATAGGGTTCACCTCCCAACTCTTTAACCGGAAAGCGATCGCGTTTGAGTCAGACTTCGTAGACTCATATAACTTCTGAATAGCATCACCTTCATACCAAGCGCTACTAATCGCGATTCTTTTTGCTTGATGTTTAAATGGTGCGCAGCTAATACCTAAGTTAGACCATAAAGCCAAAGCGTTATTACCCCCCTCCTCGCTTTTAAATCTAGTCACCTCATCCATAATCAAACACTTCAAAGTTCCACCTACCTGCGCGCCTGAATTACTATGCCCGCTTTGGATATATAGTTGCTTTTCATCATAAGAGATTTCTTCTTTTCCTATAAATAACTTTTTCTCCTTTTCCAGTTTCCTAAAATACTTACTACTTCTAAAGACCCCAATAATCGTTCTAAATATTGTCGTCTTAGCTTGTTGTGCAGTCGTTGCCAGCACCAAGATGGAGATAGGAGTACTTGACGCCACACCATAATAAGCTTGAGGATGTTTTAGCCTACACAGCTTATAGAACTCATAAGCTGTAATAATCGCCACCAAAGAACTCTTACCAGAATTATGAGTAATAATCCCATTTGCTACATAATGAGAACTTCCAGGGACATCTAAATCATAGCAAACTCCGTAGCCAGTATTAATTTCTACCACCTCGTCAGTAAAAAAGCTTTCATCGCTGACAGCCTCACCCAAGTTCTCTAAAAGTTGACTAAAGACGTCACCCTCTGTTTCTAGACTATAAACATTTTTGGTATAACCCGTATAATTTTTAATAGAGTTTTTATTAAACTTAACCACAACCCCTAAATTCAAAAGAAGTATTTGAGTCTCTTTGGCCAACTTCTCTGACTCAAAATTAATAACGTCAGTGTCGCACTTAAAAAATAATCCTTTTAAATAAGTTATAACCTTATCTCTTGTTCCTGCCCGAATTGCAAGAGGAGTTTCTCTGTCCCTTAAACTTTGATTGCAGGGTAGCCCAAGATAGTTTAAATACCCCAACTTAGCTGAATTTAAAATAACACCCCCCACATCTTGGGAGTAATATACAGGTTTAATTAAAAAAGCAGGGACTTTACCCACAACCGTCTCTATAGAATCATCTTTAACATGAAGCTTATTTCCATACCAATAAGCCCGATTATTTAAATACCCTAAAGCAAACGCCCATTCATCTGTCAACTCTGTAGGAAATCTCTCAATCTTGTTTCTGACTCTATATAAATAATTTAAATCTTTATTTTTACCACTCCATAAATTAGTATTTTTGTTCAAGCATATTTTATTCCCAACTTTAATCTTCTCTAGCTTCACCCAATTTAAATCACCTTTTTCTAGCAACACTTTATGCTCACTAGTCCCTTCAATTGAAAAGCCTAATTTTGTTTTAAGCTGAACAGTGGGGCTTTCTCCAAGTTTAAACAACTCGACACTGCGGCTAGTTTTCTGACAACCTAATTGGGCAAGCCTAATATCTATATCCGTTGCATGACCATTAGTTAACCCTTCATTATCTAACTCCCCTAAATTTAAAATTCCTTTATTAGTTAAAATCATCGAGTCTTTAGTTAAACACCGACGCCCCGCCTCCCAAATAATAATCTGTGGATTTAAAGCTTTAGTCTCGTCCAGCGTAGTTTTGTCCGCTTGCTGCCAATACTCTAGAACCGCTTGCTCTTGTTCTAATAAAACATCCCCATAAGCTGTTTTGAGTAAAACCATTTGCTGAAGAGTCAGGTTGACATTCTCGCCCAAGTCAACTTCTCTTTCTATAAACTCACTAATAGATAGGTTAGGGCCTTCTTCTGCGTCGAACAAATTCTGAATGTCGTCTGCAAATGACCCTAACATTAAATCAAAGTTATCGTGACTCTCTTGCTTAATTATTTTTGCCATAGTAATAAGTAAAATATAGCCTTGCTATATAGTATAATTTAAAAGTCATTCATCTGAAATTTTTTATGACCTCAGCAAAAATAGACAGAATTGAAATTAAAGACTTGCCAGAACCTTGTAGACTGGCACTAGATTCTGTAAAAGAACAGCTAGACGAAATGGGCGATTCTACCTATGGCTTTAAAACTATTACTCCAGCAGGCGTAGAAGTATATTTAATCGCGATCGCTTTTAACCCATTAACTCGAGAAAACTCAGAAGATAAATCATTAGACGAACTAGACCCCGAAGCCGAACAATCATCAAGTGAGAATATAAAGCCCCAATTAAAAATCCAGCTTAATGCGTTTCCCTTAGTTGACGAGCTGCCTAATAAAGAAGAGACGGCAGAACTGACAAAGTGGGTCGAAGATATCACCCCAAATATCTTTGATTTGGTAGTCTCGTCTATACAAGATGAGATAATCATGTTTAAAGAACAGCTAGCGCACATGGAATTACAGGAGGTCTAGATGCTTTTAGCCGACTTTAAAAAATCAGCTATCATTCTACCCTTACTAAAAGTCAAGCAGGATAAACAACTAACCAAAGATATTCAAGCAAGTCTTATCAAAAAAGGCTTTTTATCCGTAGGACAAGCAGACGGTTTATGGGGGTCAATCACAGATAAGGCTTATGCTAGCTGGCAAGTTTCTGTAAAAGAAAAAGCCTTAGACGTCCTTTCATCAACCACAGCTTTAAAGCTTTATGAAGGGTCTGGAATTAACTGGGGCTTGCTTTTAGAAAAAGATAATTCTCTGCCAGCTAAAATCATCAAAAGACTTCATAAGCTCAAATTTGATATTTCTGCTGGTGTAGGTCTATACAATATTGTCTACTTAGAAGGCATGAATAAAGATGGAGTACTTAACGACAACAAACCAAATGTCTTTAATGACACTCGTTTAGTATTAGAAATTATCGATAACAAGCCTAGAATTGTTGGGGGTTGGGAAGCAACAACTGAACCAGGTAAATATTACACTGACAATCCTATGAACTCTGTCGGGGCTGCTAGAATCGCTTTTGGGCAGTATAAAAGCTGGCGCGTTGGTATACACTTAGCCGGAACCCGGTCTGCCCATGAAGCTTTACAGCAGACTAGCCCGGTCTCAGTTTATTTAGACGGCAACAGAGACTTCCAAAGACAAAACGACAAGCTAGTCACCGGCATATTTGGCATCAATCAGCACCATGGTTATAACTATGGTA
>Ga0114968_10001179_pt1 | contig 19921 bp, 14 predicted proteins | sample M_130807_EF_Meta_FD_87020 | JGI IMG/M metagenome (GOLD analysis project Ga0114968, IMG submission 87020) | Freshwater microbial communities from Lake Montjoie, Canada to study carbon cycling - M_130807_EF_MetaG | ecosystem: Environmental > Aquatic > Freshwater > Lake | place: Lake Montjoie...
GCCTCGGCCATGCGTGCATGGTAGGTGGGGCGCGCTGCCGCACCCCGTTTCAATGGCCTCGCGAAGGGGTTCCGCCCCCTACCATGCACCCCCCGGCGTGTGTGCGCCGGACCAACTGGAGGAACCGTGGTCAAGCGCTTCGAACGAGTCGTCCTGAAGGTGAGCGGCGAGAGCCTCTCCAAGCCCGGCGTTCTGGGCATCGACCCCGAAGAGCTCACGCTCCTCGCCGAGGAGATCGCCGATGCCTACCGCAAGGCCAGCCCGCTGCAACTGGCAGTGGTGGTGGGCGGCGGCAACATCATCCGCGGCGCGCGGCTGGCGGCCACCGGCAAGGTGGACCAGTCGACCGCCGACTACATGGGCATGCTGGGGACCGTGATCAACGGCCTGGCACTCAAGGAAGCACTGGCGCACGTGGGCGTGGAGGCGCGCGTCATGAGCGCCATCAACCTGCCCTCCGTCGCCGAGCCCTTCATCCGCGCCCGCGCGCTGCGGCACATGGAGAAGGGCCGCGTGGTCATCCTGACCGCCGGCACCGGCAACCCGTTCTTCACCACCGACACCTGCGCCAGCCTCCGGGGCATCGAGCTGGGCGCCCAGGCCGTGCTCAAGGCCACCAAGGTGGACGGCATCTACACCGCCGACCCGAACAAGGACCCGAAGGCCACGCGCTACGAGAAGCTGACCTTCGCCGAGGCCATCGAGAAGCAGCTGGCCGTCATGGACCTCACCGCGCTCACCATGTGCATGGAGCACGAGCTGCCGGTGGTGGTCTTCGATTTCCGCAGGAAGGGCAACATCCAGCGCGTCCTCGAGGGCGATTCGTCCGTCGGGACCGTGGTCACCAACTGAAAGGCATGACAATGGACATCGATACCGCACTGCTTGAGGCCGAGGAACGCATGACCACCACGGTGGATTACTTCCAGCGCGAACTGCGCGGCGTGCGCACCGGCCGCGCCACCACCGCGCTGCTCGAGTACGTCAAGGTGGACTACTACGGCTCCAGCACCGACCTGCGCGAACTGGCCGCCATCAACGTGGCCGACGCCACCACGCTCCTCGTGAAGCCGTTCGACCCGAGCTCCAAGGGCGAGATCGTGAAGTCGATCGAGTCCGCAGGCATCGGCGTGCGCGCCGTGGCGGAAGGCAACGCGGTGCGCGTCAGCGTGCCGGCCCCCAGCTCCGACCGCCGCAAGCAGCTCGTCACCCAGGTGAAGAAGATGGCCGAGGAGTCCAAGGTGGTCATCCGCAACGAGCGCCGCGATGCCAACAAGGCCGTCGACGCGCTGCTCGCCGACAAGAAGGCGGGCGTCACCGAGGACCAGGCCGAGAGCGCCAAGGAAGCGGTCGACAAGCTGACCAAGGAATACACCGCCAAGCTCGACACCCTGCTCGAGAAGAAGGTGGCGGAGATCGAGGAGATCTGAGCGCCGCCGCGCGCCCACAGGCACACACCGCATGCACTGCCCCTACTGCAACCGCGACAAGGACAAGGTGATCGACAGCCGCCCGAGCGACTCGGGCGACGCGATCCGCCGCCGTCGCGAGTGCCTGGCGTGCAACAAGCGCTTCACCACCTACGAGCGCGTGGAGCGCACCGAGCGGCTGATGGTGGTGAAGCGGGACGGCACGCGGGTGCCCTTCAACACCGAGAACATCATGCGCGGCATCGTCTCCGCCTGCGGCAAGCGCCCGGTGGCGGCCAGCCAGAAGGAACGCGTGGTGCGCGAGGTGGAGGAGGAGATGCACCGCGAGTACGAGCGCGAGGTGCCCAGCCGCGCCATCGGCAAGCGGGTGGCCGACAAGCTCCGCGCGGTGGACCACGTGGCCTACATCCGCTTCGCGAGCGAGTACTACCAGTTCAGCACGGTGGGAGAGTTCCAGCGGGAACTCGACGACCTGGCCGAGCGCCCGACGCCGGCACCCGGGCATCCCGACCTGTTCGGCGGCTGAAATTCGTACCCGGTTACATTTGCACCATTTACTCCGCGTGCCGGGCGGTCCTGCCGCCCGTTGCCGGAAATGGTGCAAATGTAACCGGGTACGGTTTTAGTACCCTCCCCTGCTCTATGCCCCGGATCACGCTCCCCGACGGAACTGTCAAGGAATTCGCCGCCCCCGTCACCGCCGCGGAGGTGGCTGCCTCGATCGGCGCGGGCCTCGCCAAGGCGGCCATCGGCGCCAAGGTGAACGGCGAACTCAGCGACCTCGCCACGGTCCTCGACCGCGACTGCTCGCTCGCCATCGTCACTCCCAAGAAGCGCGAGGGCGGCGCCGACGCCGACGCGATGTTCCTGATCCGCCACAGCACCGCGCACGTGATGGCCGAGGCGATCCAGCGCCTCTTCCCGCACGTCAAGCTGGTCTACGGCCCGCCGCTCGAGACGGGCTTCTACTACGACATCAGCTTCGAGGGCGGCAAGGCCATCAGCACCGAGGACTTCCCGGCCATCGAGGCCGAGATGGCGAAGATCGTGGCGGAGAACCGCCCGTTCACGCGCTACGAGATGCCGATCGACGCCGGCCTTGCGAAGCTCAAGGGCGAAGGCTCCAAGTTCAAGCTCGACAACGCCGAGCGCGCCACCGCCGCCGGCAGCACCGCGCTCAGCTGGTACGCCACCGGCACCCCGGGCACCCACTGGGAAGACCTCTGCCGCGGCCCGCACGTCCCGGCCACCGGCAAGATCGGCGCCTTCAAGGTGACGAGCCTCGCCTCGAGCTACTGGAAGGGCGACGAGAACCTCGACCGCCTCACCCGCGTCTACGGCACCGCCTTCGCCACCAAGGAGGAGCTGGCCGCGCACATGGCCCAGCTCGACGAGGCCAAGAAGCGCGACCACCGCGTGCTCGGCAAGCAGCTGCGCCTCTTCCACATCGACGAGATGGTCGGCCAGGGCCTGGTCCTCTGGACCCCCAACGGCGGCGTCGTCCGCCAGGAGCTCCAGACCTTCATCAGCGAGGAACTGCGCAAGCAGGGATACCACCAGGTCTTCACGCCGCACATTGGCAAGCTCGACCTCTACCGCACCAGCGGCCATTTCCCCTACTACCGCGAGAGCCAGTACCCGCCGCTCGTGGAGCACGAGCAGCTCAGCATGCTCGCCAAGGAAGGCTGCAGCTGCGGCGACCTGGTCAACCGCATGGAGAAGGGCGAGATCGACGGCTACCTGCTGAAGCCGATGAACTGCCCGCACCACATCCGCATCTTCGCCAGCAGCCCCCACAGCTACCGCGACATGCCGGTGCGCCTGGCCGAGTTCGGCACCGTCTACCGCTGGGAGCAGTCGGGCGAGATCGGCGGCATGACCCGCGTCCGCGGCTTCACGCAGGATGACGCGCACCTCTTCGTCCGCGAGGACCAGGTGGCGGAGGAAGTCCTCGGATGCCTCAGCCTGGTCAAGCTCATCTTCGGCACGCTCGGCATGAGCGACTACCGCGTCCGCGTCGGCCTGCGCGACCCCGACAGCGCCAAGTACGTGGGCGATCCGAAGAACTGGGACAAGGCCGAGGAGGCCTGCCGCGCCGCGGCGAAGACGCTCGGCGTGCCCTTCAGCGAGGAGCCCGGCGAGGCCGCGTTCTACGGCCCGAAGATCGACTTCGTGGTGAAGGACGTGATCGGCCGCAGCTGGCAGCTGGGTACGGTGCAGGTGGACTACAACCTGCCCATCCGCTTCGACCTGAGCTACATCGGCGCCGACAACCAGCCGCACCGCCCAGTGATGATCCACCGCGCGCCGTTCGGCAGCATGGAGCGCTTCGTCGGCTGCCTCATCGAGCACTTCGCCGGTGCGTTCCCGCTGTGGCTCGCGCCCGAGCAGGTGCGCGTGCTGCCCATCAGCGAGAAGAGCGCCGACTACGCGCGCGAGCTGCACTCGGCGCTCCGCGCCCAGGGCATCCGAGCCACCCTCGACGAGTCGAACGACCGCATCCAGGGCAAGATCAAGGACGCCAGCGACATGAAGGTGCCCTACTGCGCCGTCGTCGGCCCCCGCGACGCCGAGGGCCGCAAGGTCAGCGTCCGCGCCTTCGGCACGGAGGCCAACCTGGGCGAGATCGGCTTCGATGCGTTCGTTGACGGTCTGGTGCGTGAGTACCGCACCCGCGGCGCAGAGACGGTCAAGGGGGGGATGGGCGCGCTGGTCAAGTGACTGGCGGGCACAACGCCCCAGAGCGCCAGACAGAGCACCACAACGGGCGCCACGCTTGGTTATCAAGATTATCTGGATAGTTCGACGCATTGAACCATGGCAGGCGAACGCAGTTAAAGCCGAGATCCTTGACCGTCAGCAGGTAGTCGCGGATGTCCGGACTAGAGGTCGCGGAGCGTGACTCATTCGCGCCTGTGCACGCCCTACTCCTCCTCGTTCTCCCGCTCGACAGGCTCGATTCCGACGGGAACACCCGGCTCGATTTCACTCGGGAGAGCGTTGCGCACCGCGATCTCCGTGACGCTCCATTGCGCGTCCGCTCTCTGCGTTTCCGTTTCGCTAGCGCGTTTCGCAGAACTGCGCGCCGTGCAGGGCGCGATCAGTTGATCGATGCGAAGAATCGCGTGCAACGCGCGTCCGCGCTCTCGAATCCTTTCTGACTGGATCCGCGTCAATGATTCTTTGAGGACCGCCGTGACCACATCATCAAGCGCGCCATCGAGCGCGATCTGCGCCGCCATGGAGTCGGCTTCGGTCATCTCGCAATTTTGAAGTTCCGCGCGCGCAATCAGGTCGACCTTCTGGACATTTCCTAGCGCCGCAAACACCCAGAGCCGCTTCAGGTTGTCAGCCGTCAGGGATGTTCTCTGCGCGCTCGTGTTGTCGCAATAGAGCACACCACACTCGACCAAGGCGCGCGCGGCATCCGCTTGAGCCCGCTCAAGTTTGCTATAAAGCACTGGGTCGGCGCGCTCGTCGGACGTGAGTTCGCGCAAACGCCACACGGCCTGCGCGCACTGTCGCAGTGCGTCTGTGCGCGTCGCTTCGTACTGGAGAAGCGTGGCATCGGCGGGACTATCCGCCGTCGCAGCGCTTGCCGCGGCATACTCTCGCACCAAGGCACCAAGGTCGACACAGGCAAGCTGTCCGAGGTCGCTCGGGTTAACCCGACACGGGAGCCGTCGAAGCGTGTCACGTTCGGCAGCGACTGGATCCGCCCCAGCTTGGACAGCCGCGGCAATGATCGCTGCTGCGGCCGCTCGATCAAGCTCCTCCTTGCCCAGAGTCACCGTCATGCTGTCGGATTCCCACGCATCCACGATCGGATGTGTCGGTGACGCGGACGCAATCCTGCTGCGAAGCAGCAGTCCACGATGGGTCAGCGTGATGAGACCATCCGCACAACTTGCGATCGCGACGCTCAGCGCGGTGAACTCTGCTGGCGTGTATGCGGGCGCGGTCGGAACCTCGTCCTCCATCGTGACAAAGGGAACCTGAGATGCAATGCGCTGCGTGAGCGCGACGAGCTCGGCCAATAGAGCCGCGCGCTGTTCCTCGGCTTGCGCGTCTGGCACTGCTTGAACGCTACCCGCGTCGGTCGGCGCGATGCCATCGTTCGTAGATGGAGCAAGTTGCTCGCCCTGGCGATGAACTTTTGGTTCCATGCCGAGCGGCAGTGCACTGTGCAGCGCAACAGACAGGAGCGTCGCTTGAGACTGGTAAGCCTCGGCGAGCTCTTTTGAAGTCGCCATGCTGGCCAGCGTCTCAGCGCGCACAAACGCCGCAAACGCTGGATCAATCGCCGAGAGATCCTGAGCGATTTTGAAAAGAGTGCGCTGACATGCGCGATTCGCCTCGATGACGCGCGTGGGTTTCGCTTTACCTGCCACCGGGTCCGCTTGCTTTGCTTCGAAATGGTCCGATGGAATGAGCAAGAGTGCGGCGACACGATCGATCAGGGCGCGCTCGAATGCTTTGCCTGCGCCCGTGAGCACTCCGAGCTGGCCTTGCGCTGCGATACGCGCCACGAACTCCGCGTCCGTTTGGATCGTGGCGATCGGATCGATCGGAGACCACAGGGGTGAATATTTCATCAACAAGTCGCTGCGCAAGAGCGCCTCCACGAGTTGCGTTCTTTGCGGGTGGTTCGCATCGCCGACGACCACGATGACATCCTCAAATAGCCGCCGACAGCGTTTGCGCGTTTGCTCGCGTTCGAGTGCGAGCGCGCGTGCGGCGGCACTCAGAAGCGGCGCGACTTTCAGGGGATTCGACAGCAGATTTTCCGTAAACAAGGCTTGGAAGCGCTGCTCTGCGGGTGATGAGCCGTCTGCGCGGAATGCCAACCATTCTGCGAGAAAGTCTTCATAGAGCATGAGCGAAGTGACCGTCGCGTCCACCGACGATGGACCCGCATGAACAACTTGAAATATCTGTTGAGGGCTCGGAGGCGTGGGCTGCGGACCGAGGACCCCCTGTGCATGAAGAGGAGGGGACATGATGCAGGCAAGGAGAACAGCGACGACGATCGCGGCCTGTATGACCCACGGATGTTGCGCGCTACGGATCAGGAATGCATGGCGCATTGGAATCATGGGTGTGTCTCCGTTGACGGCATGGTTGCGAGGGTGGCCGTTGATTTGGGCGGGATCATCGATTGCTGCGATTCCTCAAACCTCGCGGACGCGCAGAGATCACGGGTGCGCTTCATCTCCGACGCAAAGATCTCCTCAATCGACTGTCCGCGCGGCGAGATGTGCGACGAACACGCGTACTCGACGCACCGGAGCACCTCCTCGTAAACCAGACGCGGCTCGCTGCTAGGATCCGCCGCAAGAGGAAGGCGAAACTGCTGGATGATGCACGTGCGCGGCATCATGATGCCGACATCGGTTGCAAAGAAGTCTTCGGCTTGGCAGATGTTGGTGTCTTGGACGCCGCCCGCAGATCCGCGCGAGGCACGACGGACGACGGCGAGTCCGAGTCCAGGGTCGAGCCAGATACTCTGCGACTGGCCGAAACCGAAGTCAAGGCGCCACAACGGATGCCCCTCCATGGTCGTCTCGTCGCGCGAGACAAAGACGGTATTTTCATTGCGAAGCATCGATGCAAGATCATCAAACTCACTAGGGGCTGTTCCTTGCTTACGGGATCCGAGCATCGCCGCGAGCGACTCCCACTCTGCGGTCTTCTCATGCGCGCTATAGTTCAATTGGGCGTGCCGATCGAATTTTCCGCTTTGCGTGGAGATCACCTCCTCGACTCCGTCGGAGACAACCGCGTGCACCGAATCAGTCGGCGGTTGACCTGTTAAGGTTGCTCTCGCAGTAATCCGAAGATTGCCCGCATGCACTCGTCGGGTCAGCGACCATGCACGCACGTCCTTCAGTTGCGCATCGGGGACGTTGGTGCGTACGAGCTCCTTGGCGACGAACAATGTGTGGGAAATCGCCGAATCCGACTCGACGATGAGATCACGCTTGTACTCGAGGATTTCGATGAGGTCGTCCACTCGCGGGAAATCGGCTGGCGCAGTCGACTCGCGCACGGAGCTTAGCCAGCGGGTCATCTGCGTCAATTGCACGTTCAATTCGACGTTGCCAGGCTCCGCATGAACGAGCGTCGATGCTGCGAGCAGCGCGAAATATTCGTCCGCATTGGTTGGCGCACCCGTTGTCGCGGCGTGTGCGCGCAACGCGTCTGCGAGGCGATTAAGCTCGATCGTGTCCGCTGCGTTCGCTCTTGGTGGAGGTACATCGAAGTTCCGCGCCTCGGTTACGGCACCGCCAAGAAAGCCGAGCCACGGCACCGACGCCAGCTTGTCGCCCGCGCGCAGCAGCAGCGTGCCGCGTTGGACAAACGAACGTGATCGCTCGCCCAATGCAAAGGACACGCGGCAGCGCGTGCCATTGCCTACGACCTGTGTGGAAAGGAGCGTGCAACCACTTCCCTCCACCGAGACATGCTGGGCTTGAAAGGGAAGCGTGATCTCGCGCTCAACCGTGCTTGGGCAGGTGACTCCACCGAAAAAGAGACGCGCGGGATTTGGCTCGAGTGTCGTGTCATGATCGGCGTAGATGGAGATGGTGCGCCTGTCGATGCACTCGCCGCCCAAGCGCATTTCGATGGTGACGGTCGATCGGCATGGATCGTTGGCGTGGCCAGGCGCAGCCTGCGCGTCTCGACAGCGCGCTAGTACTGCCACCCGCGAACGACGGAATGGCACGCCATCACCCAGCGACGCGACGAACTTTGGCGGCGACACTTCGAAAGTGAAGCGAGAGTCATCCGCCACGACGCTGAGGTCCACGCCGACGACATTGATGAGATCAATATCGAACGTGCGTGCACTACCGACCTCGTCGGGCGGGGCAGGCCCGCGTTCGGGCGCTTTGTTCTGCACGGTGTCGCGCGCGCCATCGCTCGGCGTTGTCGCGCTCATCACTCCGAGATACACGCTCTCGGTGCCCGCAAGGTCAATCCCAGGGATCAGTGCAGAGATTTCGATGCGCGCCCACAGAAGTTCACCGGCAAGCAGCGTCGCGCCGAACCGCGCATGCCCGCGCCGGACCCCGGGGACGACGCGAACCGAAAGTGTTTTGGACTGGCCTGGCTCGAGACGAAGCGGAATGCCAGAGACACGCGTGCAGCCACGGCAATCCTCGACAACCTTGTCGAGTTCGATCGCCTCACTCGCATGGTTAGTAATCAGGACTGCGATGTTCCACGCCTCCGAGCCAACTGGATTGCACACCCCGAGATCGCGCTTGAAAACTAACGGTGGCGGCGTCTCATCGATTCCTCTTGCGCGATCTTTGATGAGATGTGCCGCTGAGGCAGCGTGCGCTGCAATCATCAATGCGGCGATATACGAGGTAAGACACACGGAAATGCGCAAATTGTGCAGCGAAACTAGGCAGGCATCGAGGAACGATTGCAAGCGAGCGGTGAGGCTCGTGAACATACTGAACGATATAACTCGTGGATACATGAGTCAGCTCTTTCTGTGTTTCGCAGCAGGAAACGGGTTAAATTGGCGAATCGAATCTCCACCTCATGGCTACAGCCATGAGGTGGAGCAGTTGATGTTTGCGACGGTGCCACGCCGTTGAACGATTTCAGACGGCCAGATACGCGCGTCGAACTCGTCTTTGTGCTATTGCTGAGACGACACACCGCAGTCGGCGAGCGCCGTGTAGGTCGAGGTGTCAATGTCGACTGACGCTATTATGCCACTTGACTTGCATGGACCAGAGCACCATGGGTTGATTGGACCCCCGTGTTCGCAGACGCACCCGTAGACAGTGAGTGTTCCCGTAATTCCCGAACATTCTGCGGATACGACTTTATAGCGTGTCGTCGCGGCCGTAATCATAAATTTCTGCACCATTACGCCGGGGTTACCAGCATGGTTGGTGTCGGCCGCGCACTCTCCAGGGTCCCTGAACGCACCGCCATCGCACGGATTTGGCTCTCTCTTGCATTGCACCGCGAAACCAGACGGCTTTGCTTTGCAGACGGGTGGCGATGTTGGCTGCGGACCACCAATCGGATCAGCAATCGTTGGTGGTGCGGCGCTGTGCGCAATGCTGGGCAACAGGAGCGCGGAGGCGAAGAGGGCGGCAACGAATGTTTGATGCAAGAGATTTGACTGCTTCATGTGATTCCCTTTCAAGGTGTGGTTGTGACAAGACACGCCTTGATCGATCTACGAGATCGGTGAGGACGAGTCTTATTGATAGAAATCCGCTTTTTCAGCGTCGCGGGCGCAGACTCGCAATGCTCCGCCGGTTGCTCCTTTGCGCGATCTAAGTGCCACGCAAACTCCACGGGACCGAACTTAGGTGGGTTCGCCTCGAAGTCAATGGCAAATTTGGAAACTTTATGAGGATTTCACGCAGGTCGCCTATTCCTCCTGAGCACAACGTTGTGTTGGGTTACAGCTTCTGCAAAGTGCTACGTTCGGTGTTCGATGCGCTGCAGCAGCACCGCAACGGCCTTTCACCGATCCTCTGGTGGACTGACGCAGACATTCGAGACAGCGGCGACCGCGCCCGACAAGTCCACTGCGAAGCAGCGCGCATCTCGTGGTGACATTGAGGGCACAACAGCGGATCGACCTTCCAGACTTTCGTGATCAGCTCGCGACACGATGGATGACGGCAACGACCGCGTCCAAGGCAAGATCAAGGACGCCAGCGACATGAAGGTGCCCTACTGCGCCGTGGTCGGCCCGCGCGACGCCGAGGGCCGCAAGGTCAGCGTCCGCGCCTTCGGCACGGAGGCCAACCTGGGCGAGATCGGCTTCGACTCCTTCGTCGATGGCATCGCGCGCGAGTACCGCACGCGCGGCGCGGAGACGGTCAAGGGCTCGATGGCGAAGTGAGCCTGCCAGCCGGCCCCTCGGCGTCCCCGCCCGAGGTCACGACCCGCTCGTGAAGTTCCCGAGCAGGATCGCCAGGTCGACCCCGTCCACCGAGCCGTCGTTGTTCAGGTCGCACGGCGAACCATTTGCCGGCCCCCAGGCACCGAGGAGGATGCCGAGGTCGCGGCCGCCGACCGTCCCGTCCCCGTCGAGGTCGCCGGAGGGCGCGCAGCCGTCGGAAATCACCTCGATGTCGGGGAAGAAACCGGCGTAAGAGAGGTTGGAGAGGCCGCTGGCGGCGGGAAGCTGCGCATCGCCGTATCCGAACCATCCGCGGTCCTTCAGCGGGTCACCCCTCCCCGCCCCATCCGTCGGGACAGCTCGGATCCCCGCGGTCGGACCGCTGCCGGACACGATGCCGAACACACCCGAGGGAAAGGTGTAGCACACCACGAAGCCCGGCGGCTGCAGGACGATGGGAGGAGTCGACACACCGTTCACCTCGCCGCTGCCGTACACCCCCGCGCCCGACCACGCGATGCGGGACGCGGAGACCGGCTGCGACAGGCTCAGCGACTGCAGCACCAGCACGTTGAACGGACGCCCAACGGGCGCATTCGTACTCGTCGGGTCGGGTCCGGGGTTGACGCGGAAGCGCACCGCGTCGATCCTCGTCGGAGCGTCGATCGGGAAGTATCCGGCAACCATCCCGAACTGACCGGAGGCGGCCGTCCAGGAGCCGGCGATGTAGTAGAAAAGGATGGAGCCGGGGTCCGCGAGCGACTCGCCGCTGATCCCGAAGGACGGGGTCCCGTTCGGGATGCCGTTGCCATCGCAATCGGGCGCACCCGCGGCCACTTCCACGAAGTCCGGAATGCCGTTGCGGTTGCGATCCGGCTGGCATTCGTCGGGCGTGCCGTCCTGATCCAGGTCGGCCGCGCCATCCGCGATCGCGCAGGTGGCCAGCCGCAGCGAGCCGCTGCAGGTGGCCGGCTCGCCGTCCCGGAGCTGACCGAGGTCCGACCTGCCGTTGGCATCGCAGTCCTCGGCGCAGGCGTCCGGCACTCCGTTGCCATCGGCATCGGCGAGGATGCCACGCCCGATGTCCGCGGCATCGGGGACGCCGTTGCGGTTGCAGTCCGTCACCGCGCCGGTCCGGATGTCCTCGTCGTCGCGACGACCGTTCGCGTCGAGGTCCCACGGTGACCGCCAGATGCGGAGCCACCCACCGGTACCGTCCGTCTCGACGGTCGCGATGTCGCCATCGGTCCCGTCGATGACCAGGCTCGACGCGTTGCCCCGCACCCAGAGCGGCGTGCTCCACTCGCCGGCCGACCGGCGCGCGGAGACCCAACCGTTCCCCACGAGCGAGCCGGCAGCGGTCATGGCCCGCGGCAGGTCCCAGGTCGACAGGGACACCCACCTGGTCCGCTCGAGGAGCTCGCCCTCCGCGGAGAGCTCCAGGACCCGGTTGGTCGCTCCACGCACCCCGGTCGAGGAATCGACCAGCCACAGCAGCGAGCCGCCGGCGACCGCGTCCGCGCTCCGGACGACGTTCGCTGCCGTCGGGACCTTGATCGGGGGGCGGTCCGGCTGCCGCAGATCGACCACCACCGTTCGCGTGGCACCCGCCACGCCCCCCCACTCGGACGCGATCGCCGGTCCCGAGACCGACGCGAACGTCCCCCCGACTCTCCAGCGGACATCGGTCCCCAAGATGGACGAGAGCCCGAACTCGCTCGCGGCGTGCGTCGCGGCAACGACCCACGCTCCGTCGACGAAACGCCGGATAGTGACCTGCGAACTCGCCAGCGACAGCGACCGCAGCTCGCCGTCGACGTCCACGACGCCCCAGGCATCGGGCAGCCGCACCCAGCCCGACGGCACCGCACGCAGCAGCGCGTAGTAGTTCGTGTAGGTGTTCGGTGCGGTCTGGAGCTTGTAATTCAACTCGACGATCTGGTCGTTGATCCGGCGGAGACCGCCGATGCCGTTGGCCTCGGCAGGGAGGACTTCGGCGGGCAACGGGCCCACCTCGTACCACGCACCTGCGTCGTTGCGCCGGTACTCGATCACGGAGCCGGGGGAGAACGGGGGATTCGGGTTCCACGCCAGGAGCAGGCGATCGCCAACGAATGCGCAGGAATTGCCGGAGGCTGCCGAGGGGATCGGAATGGTCTGGTCGTCGTGCGGGAGCCGCTCCTCCCACGGAATCGCCAGACCGACCGGTGCGGACCCCTGGCCTCCGGCGGAGGCGCAGATCGCGAGCATCGCGGACGCAACGAAGGAAACGTTCATCGGCTGCTCCAGTTCGAGAGGAGGATGGCCAGGTCGCCGCCGGCGACGATGCCGTTGCGGTCGAGGTCGAACAGCGGATCCTGCGAACCCCACGCGCCGATCAACGCGCCGAGGTCGCGCCCGCCAACCGCGCCGTCGCGGTCGAAGTCTCCGGGTCGGACGCACTGCTGCGCCACCACCGAGAGCGCGGGATAGCGACCCTGCGTCGGCGCGGTGAGGGTTCCCGTGCGGAACCATGCGGCGGCATCCGGCACCACGGTGGGGAAGAACATGCGGCCATAGGCGCCGCCCTCGCCGGGAAGCTGGGCCACCGGCGTCGCCAGCGAAACGCCCTCGAGCACCACCCAGAACGCGGGGGAATCACCGACCGGGATCGCCGGGATCTGCACTGTCACCGGATCGAGGGTTCCGTCGCCGCGCACCGGGCACGTGAACACCGGCGTGCGCGCGAAGTAGAGGACATCGCCCTGGGTCACCTGGCTCCGGTCGCCAAGACCTCCACGATCACGGATCACCATCACGCGGCGGCCGGATGCGAAGGTCCCCTTGCCGGCCACGCGGAGGCCGGTGATGGCGCCCACGGACGGTTCCGTGCGCTGCCAGAGCGACACGGTGTCCAGTCCGGCCGTGGCCGTCTCGATCGACGGGCTCGGGTATCCCTCGCACGCATCGAGCGTGCCGTCCTGGTCGCAGTCCTCGGCGATGCCGGCCGCCACGTCGAGGTCATCGAGCTGGCCATTGCCGTTGCAGTCTCCGGAGCACGCATCGAGGCGTCCGTTGCCGTCGATGTCCGTGCCGGCGACGGCCAGATCGCACGGCGAGTCGGGGATCCCGTTTCCGTCGCAATCGGCCACGCCCGCGCGGATCGCCGCCAAGTCGGCGATCCCGTCGCCATCGCAGTCGGCCGCGCACGCATCCGGCGTGCCGTCGGCGTCGGCATCGATGGCGGCGCCGAGGGCGATGTCGGCCGCGTCGGGAACGCCATTGCCGTTGCAGTCGGGGGCGCCGGACGCAATCTGCGCGTCGTCGGGCGTGCCGTCCCGGTCGATGTCGCGGAACGACTCCATGCGCAGCATCGCCGGCCCGGGGACGATGGTCGTCGCTCCCGGCGAAGGGAGTGCCCACAGCGCATCCGACCGGACGCCGGCGATCCAGCGTGCGGGTGCCGACGATGAAGGCGGCAAGGGCGCCGAGAAGGAACGGCGCCGCGGCGTGCCGGACGCGGCATCGTCGCCGAATTCATCGACCCAGCACCGCGAACGGTCGGCGGCCACCGACACCACGTGCACGCGGTCGCCCGCGCAGCCGATGCCCGATGCACCACCCGCAGCCGGGTTGCGAAGGTCAAGAAGCGCACCTCGAGCGAACACGAAGGCCCCGGAGGACGCGGAGCGGCTGAATTCGAAGAGTCGATCGATGTTTCCGGGATCGGTGCGGCCTGTGAGCACGAGCACGCGCCCGTCCGCCGTGACGGCGGGCCCGGACGCACCCATCCCGAGCTCGAAGTCCGCACTCGCCGACCAGCTCTCCGCCGAAGCCTGCGCAACCCGGAGCAGGTCCGTGGTGGCCGGTCGGACCGTGACCGTGGCGGCAACGCCACCGCGGATCGCCACCTCGTGCAGGTACTGCGAGGCCGAGGTGTCGAGCGATCCGAGCGGGTATTCGATCCAGGATCCGCCGGCAACCTCCTCGCAGACCGACCAGAGCGCCGGGTTGAGGTTGCGACGCCATGCCACCACCACCGCGGCGCGCTCCGGGTCGGCGGCAATCCACGCCGGGCACTCGGTGATGCTCGTGGCGGTGGGTCCGCCGGCCAGTCGACGTGTCCCGACGTGCGTCCATTCGCCCGGTGCCCCCGTCGGCGCGAAGAACTCGATCCGCGGACCCGGGGGTAACCCGGGGGATCGGAGCGCGAACACGGCGATCCGCCCATCCGCGAGCGCCGCCACCGCCGCGCCGAATCCACGGTCCTCGCCGGCGGATGCCGCGGGATCGAGGATCACGCCGAGCACCGTTCCGTCGGCACGCTGGACCACCACGCGGCGGGCGCCGAGGTCGCCGATCGCGACGGACCCGTCGTCCAGGACGGCTCCCGAACCGGACCACGCCACCGCCCCGGCAGGTGCCGCCAAGGTGGCGCCGGACGCAGGAACGGGGACCGGCGGCAGGGTTCCGGCACCCAGCACGGGACCGGCGAACAGGAGTCCGGCGAGGACGTGCGGCACACCGATCCGAGCATGGAAGATCTTGGCCATCGTTTAGCACGTACGCGAATTCGCGCGATTCGCCCAACGGAATCATGAAAATTCCAAAATAGAACGCACGGGCCTGCTACCCCGCTCTGCACGCCACCGAATCGATCCCAGCCCCCCCCGCTACCTTTCCCCCCATGGCAGGCCAAGGATCATCCGGCAACGTGCTCGCGGCCATCGCGAGTTTCCTCATCCCCGGGCTCGGACAGCTGGTGCAGGGCCGCGCCTTCGGCACCGAGGCCAACCTCGGCGAGATCGGCTTCGACGCGTTCGTCGAGGGCATCGCGCGCGAGTACCGCACGCGCGGCGCCGAGACGGTCAAGGGCGCGATGGCGAAGTGACCGCCGGTGCCGCACGCCGTGACCGGCGGGGCGAACCCCCGCCGCGTCAGTTCGTGCGCCATCGGTTCAGCAGGACCGCGAGATCGGCACCGTTGCGAACTCCGTCGTGGTTGAAGTCGCCGCGCGAGAACCTCGAGCCGCCGGTCTCCACGCCCCAGAGCAGCAGGAAGAGCCCCAGGTCCTCGCCACCCACGAATCCGTCGCCGCTCAGGTCGCTGCCGAGGGCGGTGTCGTACTCCGGGAGCATCGGCGCGAGGTACGGCGTGAGATACGCCATCTTGTCCTGGTCGATCGAGCTGTAGTCGCAGTCGAGCACTCCGCCGGTGTCGGCGCTGTTGGGCGTGAATCCGAACCAGCAGAAGCTGATTCCCTTCTTCGTCGCGTCGCCGCCCACGGTGACCGCGATCGCCTGCGAATCCGCCGTCGTGCTGATCGGCTGCGCCAGGTACCAGTCGCCCTGCATGTAGTGGAGCAGCGCGTTCACCCAGAGCTTGTCCGAGGTCACCTGCGCGTCGGTCAGCGCGCTGTAGCCGCACGTGTTCCCCTCGGCATCAGCCACAACGGGATTCCGCAGCCACGAGCCGAACTCGCCGACGAACATCGGGGCCGTGTTGCCCTCGACCAAATAGCCCCAGAACGGGCGCCACGCCTGGTCATCGAGGTTGTTCGGATAGTTCGATGCGCTGAACCACGGCAGGACGTTCTGCCCGCCGAGCGTCTGCGCCGTGCCCGGGTAGTCGTGGATCGAATACACCAGCTTGTTCTGGTACGCGCTCCCGAGGTCGATCGGGGCCACCGCGGCGCCCGCCAGGTTGGCACCCCAGTTGGTGTACGTGCTTCCGTCGGACGTGCCCGATCCGGTCGGGAACACCGCCGCTGCGTTGGCCCACTGCGTGCCTTCCACCATGATGAGGAGCCGCGGGTTGACAGCGAGGATCGCCTTGCCGCACGCCTCGGCGGCGTGGTTCCACGCCTGCGCGCCGGTGGCCGTCGTCCAGGCCGAACCGCCCGCGGTCCGCGGATCCATCTTCGGCTCGTTGAACAGGTCGCACGCAATGACCGCGTGGTACGGGTCGTAGGTGTCGCTCGCGTAGTGGGTGGTCAGCGCAACCCATTCGTCGATCCACTGCTGCTGGCTCACGGAACTCGTGTACCAGAGCGGCTGGCTCGTGAACGCGCCGGAGACGATGCAGTGGTTGTCCAGGATCACCTTCAGCCCGATGGACCCGGCATACTTGATCACCTCGTCCATGCACTGGAGCGGCGTCTTGGCCTGGTACTTGTAATCCACCCGGGCCAGCGAGGTGTTGAACAGCGGCGCATTGAGCGGCGTGCCGTAGAACGGGCTCGTGGTCAGCTGGTTGACGGAACTGGCGTTCTGGGCCGTGGAGTTCGACGAGTTGTAGTAGGAACCGGCGATGAAGCTGACGTCAGAGCACTCCGGGCAGGTGTAGCAGGTGGAACTCGTGCACACGCCGTTCTGATTGCACTTCTCGTCCGCCGCCGCCGGCTGCGTGCAGATCATGTTGGCATACGACCACGGTAGCCGGACGCAATTGAACCCGAGGTCCTTGATCTTGAGCAGGTAGTCGCGGAAGTCCGGACTCGCAGTCGGGGACGGCGACTGGTACAGCCCGCTCACGATTCCGATCGGGGTCTCGAACCCCGACCAGTTGACGCCGGTCAGGCGCACGTTGTTGCCGTTCTGGTCGACGATCTGGTTGCCGCTGGCGGTCAAGCCAAGGTCCGGCCCCGAATACGAGTCCTGTGCGCGCACCGCGGCGACAACCGAGATGCTGATGGCGGTGCCGATGGCGAAGAGCGAGCGCGCGTGATTCATGGGGAACTGCTTCCGTCGGAGGGATCGATGGCGTGAGACTGGCCATGGAGGAAACACCCTCCATTGAGCGGACCACGCACCGTACTACGCCTCGACGAAATGTCAAAGCCAATTGTGGCTGTTGGCAGCCTCAGGCGAAGATCGTGACGGGATTCGCGATTGACAACTTCGATAACCCCGTCCCGCGCAAGAATCCAGAAATCCCGCGTACCCGCCCGACCTGCCCAAACACCCCCACACTGCACGCCACGTGGGCGTCGGGCGCCCCGCTACCCTTCCCACCATGGCAGGCCAAGGATCATCCGGCAACGTGCTCGCGGCAATCGCGAGCTTCCTCATCCCCGGGCTCGGACAGCTGGTGCAGGGCCGCGCGCTGCGCGGGCTGGTCTTCTTCATCGTCACGGCCGTGATCTGGGTGATCACCTTCGGCCTCGGCGGCTGGATCGGCCACCTGTGGGCGTGCTACGACGCAGCGGTGTGGAAGGGCCCGAAGGCCTGAGCGGGGTCCGGCACCAGGCTGGCGTCGAGCGTGAACCACTCGACGCGCGATCGGTCGGCAAGAGTCCGATGATCAGCACGACCCTTCACCGGCAAACCCCGGCACTCAGTTCCGCGCCGGCCCGAGCGGATCCCAGATGAGCTTCCCGTTGTTCCAGTCGCCATCGGGCGTCAACGGATCGCGGCTTCCCTGCGCGTTCGTCGTGGCCTCCTCGTTGCCGATCCAGCCAACGTGGCCGTCGGCGTACACCAGGTGCCCACCGCGCTTGTACCTCGCGCCGAAGCGCTTCCATCCGGCCGATGCGCGATCGAGCGACGCATTGCGATGGGGGTCGTCGGAGGACAGCTCGGACTCCTTCGCGCGCAGTTCGAACATGAACACCGTGCGATCCGCGAACGGAATGTGGACCGTCCGCACCATCACGGCGGTAGAGGCCTCGGGAAGCCCAGCCTGCTGCAGGAGCGTCTGGTTCAGGCGGTAATTCATGCCGTAGTTGAACCAGAACTGCCGCTTGATTCCCCCCTTGCCGGCAACGCCGTAACTCCACGGCTCGCCGCGCACCGTCTCCGCGCCCGGATCGTTCCAGACGGTGTCCGCACGATCCCAGTTCTCGACGTTGCGCTGCTCCTCGAACGCGCGCTCCGAGACCACGCTGTACGGGTCGACCCCGAGCATGGTGGCCAGCGAGTTCGGCCAGAAGTCCGGATTCGCCAGGTTCGTCCCCATGTCCGCGGCCACCTTGCTGCCTTCCCACGGCAGCGTGTCCTCATGGAGCGCGGCCCACGCGCCCATGGCCACGCCCCACTGGCGAAGGTTCGACTGGCTCTTGGTGCCCCACGAAGCGCGGCGCACCGAGCCCAGCGCCGGAACCAGGAGGCCGATCAGCAGCGCAACGATGGCAATGGTCACCATCAGCTCGACGAGCGTGAACGCGGACTTGCGGGAGCGTCGCATTCGCGCAAGGTAATTGTCCGTCGGCGGATCCGCCACGATCGCCGGCAGCCCTCAGAAAACTTAACAGCGCCGCACTTCCCTCCCGCGACGGTGAGGCCATTGCCGAACCGACGCCATTGGAGCAACACGTCCCTGGCCCCCTCGCCGGAGGGGCACGGGCGGCGCCCAGCCGCCCGCCCCGCAAGGCGACGGGGCCAGTACGCAGGCGTCACGAGATGGTCGCCCTGCGGCCTCGCCCCGCCCCCCATTCCACGGCCATTTCCCCAATGTTTGCTTGCCCACGCGCCGCCCGGGTACAGTCTCCATCTCGCAGCACGAAGCTGCTCCCCCCGGTCGGCAGCGGCCTGCACCGGGAGGTCCCGAACGACGCCGCCGGACACTCTCAAGGATTCTCCTATCTCCAGCTTTCCTCCTCGCCGTCCCCCGTTCGCCTCTGGTTCCGGACCCCGTCCGGGAGGCTTCGGTGGAGACCGCCCGCGGCGCGATGGACCCTCGTCCGGCCCGCGACTGAACGACCGCATCCGCATCACGCCGGTCCGACTGATCGATGAAGCCGGGGAGATGGTTGGCATCGTCGAGACCGACGAGGCCCGTCGCCGCGCCAACGACCTTGGACTTGACCTGGTGGAGATCTCGCCCGACGCGCGCCCGCCCGTCTGCAAGATCATGGACTACGGCAAGTTCAAGTACGAGGAAGCCAAGAAGCAGAAGGCCGGCAAGTCGAAGGCAAGCGAACTCAAGGAAGTGCGCCTCGGCCGCTCCATGAAGATCGACCCGCATGACGTGGGCATCCGCGTGCAGCAGGCGCGCCGATTCCTCCTCGAGGGACACAAGGTGCAGCTGGTGGCGAGCTACAAGGGCCGCGAGATGGCGCACCGCGACATCGGCGAGCGCCTCGTCAACGACGTGATCAACCGCCTGCTCGACCTGGGCAAGCTCGAAGCCGCGCCGCGCCTCAACGGCAAGCGCATCAACGCGATCATCTCGCCCGACAAGAACAAGGTCGAGCAGTGGAAGCGCAAGGAACAGGCCGCCGGACGCAAGGGCGAGATCGAGGCCGTCGAGATCAAGGACGAGCCGGATGACGAGGGCGACGACGAGTGAGCGATGGCCCCGCGTGTAACCATGGAGCCGAGCTCCACGGCGTGCCCGGCCGTCCCGACGACGCTCGCGGCGAGCTGATGCTCCGCACGTTCGCGTTCCCCGCGGATGCCAACCCCGCCGGGGACATCTTCGGCGGATGGCTGCTCGGGCAGATGGACATCGCGGGCGCAAGCCTCGCACGCCGCCGCGCGCACGGTCGGGTGGCGACGGTGGCCGTGGCGCAGATGTCCTTCAAGCTCCCGGTCTTCGTGGGCGACGAGGTCAGCTGCTATTGCGCCATCAGCCACGTGGGGAACACCAGCGTCACCGTGGAGGTGGAAGCCTGGGCGCGCCGCCA
>Ga0114968_10001181_pt1 | contig 19887 bp, 22 predicted proteins | sample M_130807_EF_Meta_FD_87020 | JGI IMG/M metagenome (GOLD analysis project Ga0114968, IMG submission 87020) | Freshwater microbial communities from Lake Montjoie, Canada to study carbon cycling - M_130807_EF_MetaG | ecosystem: Environmental > Aquatic > Freshwater > Lake | place: Lake Montjoie...
CAGCATATGTTTAGCCTTGCTTATCATCCGGCTTTCCATCAATATTTCTTTTCTTTATCAGCGCTTTCATTTTTTCAGTAGTACCATTGTACCTCGACTTTAAATATATGGCTTCATAACTAAATTTCTCATCATCATTGCCGACAAAGTCTAAATCATACAATGCCTCAAAAACAGTAACTTTCTCCTTTTCGCTAACTGTTGGTGGCACGACTTTTACTAATTTCTGGTCTTTGCGACATCCAATAAATAAAACTCTTTCACGATTTTGAGGAACCCCATAATTTGAAGCTAAGGCAACAAAAGGCTGGTCGATATTATACAATCTTATGTGTGACAAAATCTCTTCAAATTCTTTTTCTGCTTTTTCTGCTTTAACAAATGGTTGTAACCCTTGAATACATTCCTCAAAGGAATAATTATAAATTTCTAATGCTGAAATAATTTCGGCAATTTCATTTTGAAATGCTTTTGCAGGTTTTAAATTGTTAAACGCTTCGTGTATTTGCTCTATTATTGAATCCGACTCTATTGAAGTTAAAAATGAATCGAATTTTTCAGCGAAAAAATCATTGTCCAAATCACTATGAGCCTTTTCTAAAATCACTTTCTTTCTAACATAAGCAAGTTCTTTGCTTCGCTTAAGTAAATTAAAGCCGTGACGAATAGTATTAATATTTACATCTGTTTTACTTGTTTTGTAATCAGCAATTTTAGGAGTTAATAAACGGAATTTATTTTCAATAATTTGAATATAATTTTCTCTCAACTTCTCTAATTCCTTTTCGTTTGCTGATTCAAATTGCATTCGCAAATTATAACAATCTAATGTAAACACTTTTTCTCTTTCTGCTTTTCTAAGCTTGGCTAAAAAGTAAATTAACTGATGAAACTCTTTTAAATCAACAATTGATTTGATTTCTTGCAAAATCATTTCTTTTATTTTGCCTCCTTCTTTTGTAAGGATTCCTTTGACGTTCTCCATTACAAAATACTTAGGACGAAGAATCCGAATCACGTTTAAATAGTGAGCAAACAAATCATCCTTTTTGTCAAACTTTTTACGCTTACCAGCCAAACTAAAACTTTGGCAAGGTGGTCCGCCACAAACAACATCAATTTGTTGACCTTTTAACTTCTTTAATAAATTATCTAAAAAATCTGGCTCAGTAATATCTTGACGTAAAAATTCCGCATCCATTCCGAGTTGATAATTATATCGTGCAAGGTGAGTTAATTCACAATTCTCATTTATATCACTCCCCAACAAAAAATCATAATATCTATTTCCGTGTTCCGCTTGCAAAAACCCTTCACTAAATCCGCCAGCTCCAGCAAATAAATCGACAAAAGTAGTTTTTGTTTTGCCTTCGTATTCAGCAGAATCTTCGCAGACCATTTTTACATCGGTATTCACTTTTCGACTATTTACTAAAGACAAAATCTTCTCTTTGACTTTCCTATCCGTAAATTGAGAATGTGGAACGGCATCAAAATATTTTTCAACTTCTTGCTTTAAAAACGACAAGAACTTATTTATCGACCTATAAGTGTATTCCGACTCTTTGACAACTTGGTTTTTGTTATCCCAATCTTTTTTCAGAATCTTCTCACCAGTCGCAACTTTTACTTGGACATCTTTTTGCCTAATAACAAGGTGTATCGGAAACCTTTTACTTTTATCGGCTTTATCTAGGTAGAATTTTACATTTATCATATTGCGGACATTTTTACGGACACGGACAAATTTACGGACAAATACGAAACCGACAAGAAAAAAGTGAATTATTTTCCAACAGCACAAAGCACACACATTTGCAATTCGCACAAGCCAACCCACAGACCAAAAATTGCAAAAGAGTGTGCTTTCACCCACGCAGACAGTACAACAAATCGACAGTTCAACACTTGACAGAAAATAAGGGCAGCTTGTAACACGGGTTTGGCAAAAGTGGCGGTTCAGTGCTTCGTATGACAGTTTTTCGTATAATTGTAGTTCGGTGCTTCGTATGAAGTTTAGTGGTAAAAATCGCCACCTTCGCCAAGCCCGAAAACGTTATATGCCATTTTTCTCAAATAACAAATTCAATCTACAATAAATAGCCAAATATGAAAACAAAATTCAATCCTTGGGAATCAATAAGTGGAGCAGTCTGCTTGAATGTTTTTATGAGTTTAGTAAAGGATGATCCTAAAAAAATTGATGATTTAGTTTTTCCTGTGTGTTGTAGCTTATATATATCTGATAAATGGAATTCGACTAATTTTTCTAAATCAGATAGAATATCTGAACTCAGGAATCATGTTTCTCCAGATGTGCTAGAAATGCAAGAAATACTTTTGAATAATCCAGATAAAATAATAGGACAAGTGAAGAATTATTTGGATCATCTAAACGGATCGCTCGCTTTTTCTGTTGTAATAATTCAAGCACTTTACAATGGCAACCAGGAGATATACAAAAATAATTTCAAGTCTTTATTTCAAGAAAGTTGGGAGGTTTGTTTCTGGTATTTGCAAGAACTTAAGGATGCATCCACAAGAAAACTAATTTGTGATTTTGCAGACCATCATGCTACAACTTTTGATGATGTAATAAAGAATATTAATTTAATGAACCCATTGTAATAATACATTGCAAACGGCATATAACAGCGTGTAAGCAATATTGCCTTGCCGCAGGCGCAACACAAGGCAACATCGCCTACACGCAAAACGTTATAGGCAAGCGTAAAGACCGACACAACAACCATTAAACTGACAGACAATTATCGAGACAGGACGACATATAAACTTAACAGCGGACTTTTTTCCGACACGACAGCCCAACGCTTCGTGTTTTATTTTTTTTGCCGACCCGCATTTTTTAAAAACAATTTTAGCCAGCCGCACAAGTGGCACATTTGGTTTTGCCCCGACACACAAAGCCGTCCCTTCGGCAAAACCAAAAGAGCCACTTTTTAGCCAACGCACCAACATAATAATGTAAATTAGCAGACTGAGAATATAAATAAAATAATGAACGAATTGACAGAAGAAATACATAACGATGACCAAGTAAAATCAAGAAAACGGGTTACTGACCACGGAGAAGTATTTACTGCTCAACGTGAGGTTAACGCTATGCTTGACCTTGTAAAACAGGAGACTGAAAGAATTGATTCACGTTTTTTAGAGCCTGCTTGTGGGACAGGAAATTTTTTGGTTGAAATTTTAAAAAGAAAATTAGCTGTTGTTGAACAACGGTATTCTAAGAGTCAAATTGAATACGAACGTTACGCTATACTTGCATTATCGAGTATTTATGGTGTAGATATTTTACAGGACAATGTTCAAACCTGCCGAGACAGACTATTGGGGATATTTACACACTACTATCAAAAGAACTACAAAGAACTAAAGTCTGATTTTTTAAGGTCAGCAGAATTTATTTTAAGCAAAAATATACTTTGGGGCGATGCTTTGGATTTAAGAACACCAGACGAAAATGCTGACCCAATTGTATTTTCTGAATGGTCTGCCGTAAACGGCAGTATGATTAAAAGACGTGATTACACTATGCATAATTTATTGCAAAGCCAACCGATGGAAGGACTGAATTTGTTCTCTGACTTGGGCGACAAAGCATTTATTCCAACTCCAGTTGGTGATTTTCCATTGACACATTTTTTAAAACTTGGCGAGGATGATACAAACGAATTATAACCCTGATGTACTTTCTTGCCTTGCCAATTTGAGCAATGACGAGGTATTTACACCCCCGAATTTGGTAAACCAAATATTGGACTTATTGCCAAAAGAAATTTGGAAAAATAAGGATGCAAAATTTCTTGACCCTGTGAGTAAATCAGGTGTATTTCTACGAGAGATTGCGAAACGCTTAATGATTGGTTTGGAAAAGCAAATACCTGATAAGCAAAAACGCATAAATCATATTTACACTACGCAATTGTATGGTATAGCCATAACAGAATTGACTTCTTTACTTTCACGCAGAAGTGTTTATTGCTCTAAAACAGCTAATGGCAAATATTCTGTTTGCGATGACTTTAAAAATGAACAAGGCAATATCATTTATGAACGAATGCAACACAGTTGGAAAAATGGTAAGTGTGAGTTTTGTGGTGCAAGCCAAGAAGTTTACGACCGTGAAGATGCTTTAGAAACCTACGCTTATCCTTTCATACACACAGACATAACAAAAAAAATATTTAAGAATATGAAATTTGACGTAATAGTTGGAAATCCGCCTTATCAAATGAGTGATGGAGGATTTGATAAAAGTGCAAGTCCTATCTACCATAAATTTGTTCAACAAGCCAAAAAATTAAATCCTAGATATTTAACTATGATTATTCCAGCAAGATGGTATTCTGGAGGTAAAGGGTTAGACGCGTTTAGAAGTGAAATGCTAAAAGATGATAGATTAGCTGTAATACACGATTTTCCTGAAACTTCAGACTGTTTTCCGGGTTTGAATATTCGTGGTGGTGTATGTTATTTCTTATGGGATAAAGAACATAAAGGAAATTGTGAAATTATAACTCACAAGTCTGGAATTGCAGGAATAAGCGTTGAAAGACCATTGCTTGAAAAAGGAAGTGAAGTTTTTATCAGATATAATGAAGCAATAAGTATTTTAAGAAAGGTTCAGAAATTCAAAGAGGATTCTTTTCAAAAAATTGTTAGCTCTAGGAAGCCCTTTGGATTAGCTACAAACTTCAATGCTTTTGCTAAATCTGAAACTTCACAAAAAAATATTTTTCTATACAGATTTGGAGATAATGGATTTATTAATTTGAATCAAATTGAGAAAAATAAAAGTTGGGTCAAGGATTATAAAGTTCTTGTTCCTAAAGCAAGCCCTGGAAGCGATGTATATCCACATCAAGTTTTAGGTACGCCATTATTATCAGAACCGAATTCTTGTTGCACAGAAACCTATATTGTAATTGGTCCTTTTGCAAATAAGAAAATATCAAAAAATGTTATGTCATATTTAAGTACTAGTTTTTTGAGGTTTTTAGTAATCTTAATTAAAAATACACAGGATGTACCAAAAGGTGTTTATGGTTTCGTTCCAATGCAAAATTTCGATGAGTCGTGGACAGATGAAAAGCTCTATAAAAAATATGGCATAACTCAAAATGAGCAAAATTTTATAAATACATTAGTTCGTCCAATGAAAATAGATAATGAACAATAATAAATTTTTCCCACAACGCCCAGAAGCAAATCCAACAATTTATGTTTATGAATTGATTGGTGTAACAACGCATATTGGATTATTAAAAGTTGGTTATACGGTTCGTGCATCCGAAAAAAGAATTGATGAACAAACAAAAACAGCTGGTATAAAATACAAGATTCTACTTGAAGAATCTGCGATGCGAAATGATGGTTCTGCATTCATAGACAAGGATGTTCATAGACTATTACGAAAAAATAAAATAAAGAATCCTGAAGGTGAATGGTTCAAATGTTCTTTGAAAGAAATTCAATCAGCTTTAATTGAAATTAAAAGTCGGATAAGAAACGAAGACAATCGAACTCTTGATTTTGCAATGCGACCAGAACAGGTTGAGGCGGTTGACAAAACCATTCAATATTTCACAAGTTTTAAAAAGGAAAACAAAAATAAAACGCCCCACTTTCTTTGGAATGCAAAAATGCGATTTGGAAAAACCTTTGCTACCTACCAATTGGCAAAGAAAATGGGTTGGACAAAAATATTGGTACTAACATTTAAACCAGCGGTGCAAAGTGCTTGGGACGAAGATTTACAAACACATATTGACTTTAAAGGTTGGCAGTTCATTTCACGAAATGGTTTAAACTTTAAAGATGCCGACAAAAAGAAACCGTTTGTTTGCTTTGGTTCTTTTCAAGATTACTTAGGAAAAAATGAAGCGGGTGGAATAAAAGCAAGAAACGAATGGGTACACGCCACTAATTGGGATTGTGTAATTTTTGACGAATACCATTATGGTGCTTGGCGTGAAAATGCAAAAGACCTATTTGAAGCAGAAAGTAAAAAAGAATTGGAATTTGGTGAAGGAGAAGGAATGGACTATTTCGAGGAAGGAAATATGCCAATAACCACAAACTCTTATTTATATTTATCGGGTACGCCTTTCAGAGCCATTGCATCAGGCGAATTTATAGAAGAACAAATTTATAACTGGACTTATTCAGACGAACAAAAAGCAAAAGAAAATTGGAAAGGAAATCCAAACCCTTACGCTTCATTGCCGAGAATGGTAATGCTTACATATCAATTGCCCGATTCTATTCGTGAAATAGCAATGAAAGGTGAGTTTAACGAATTTGATTTGAATGTATTCTTCTCTGCTGACGGAGAGGGTAAAAAAGCAAAATTCAAATACGAAAATGAAGTTCAAAAATGGTTGGACTTAATACGTGGTTCGTTTTCCGAAACAACCATTGACCACTTAAAATTAGGTGCAAAAAAACCACCATTGCCATTTTCACACGCCCCATTATTAAATGTTCTATCACATACATTTTGGTTTTTACCAACGGTAGCATCTTGCCACGCAATGAGTAATTTGATTGCACAAAAGCAAAATAAATTCTATCACGATTATACAGTAGTTGTGGCAGCAGGTACAAGTGCAGGAATTGGTGTTGAAGCATTGCCACCAGTTCAAGATGCTATGGAAAATCCACTTCAAACAAAAAGCATAACACTTTCTTGCGGTAAACTCACAACAGGCGTTTCGGTAAAACCTTGGACTGGAATTTTTATGTTGCGTAATTCTTCAAGTCCTGAAACCTATTTTCAAGCGGCTTTCAGAGTGCAAACTCCTTGGACAATAAAAAATCCTGATAGCAAATCTCCAAACAAAGAGGAAATAATAAAACAGGAATGTTATGTTTTTGATTTTGCTCCCGACAGAGCATTGCGACAAATTGCTGATTACAGTTGCCGTTTAAATGTAGGTGAATCCAATCCCGAAAAGAAAGTTGAGGAATTTATTCACTTCTTACCTGTGTTAGCTTATGACGGCAGTTCGATGAAACAGGTTGATGCTGCTGGAATTTTAGATATGGCAATGAGTGGAACAACCGCTACACTTTTGGCAAGACGTTGGGAAAGTGCATTGCTTGTAAATGTTGACAACAACACCTTGCAACGCCTAATGAACAATGCAGATGCTATGAAAGCATTAATGAGCATTGAGGGTTTTAGAAATTTAAATCAAGACATTGAAACCATTATCAATAAATCAGAATCAGTTAAGAAAACAAAGAGCGAAGCAAATGAAAGAGAACTTTCTAAAAAAGAAAAAAAGGAATTAACTGAAGAAGAAAAAGAATACAAAAACCTAAGACGACAAATTCAAGAAAAGTTAATCAAGTTTGCAACTCGTGTTCCAGTTTTTATGTACCTAACAGACTACCGAGAAAGAAGTTTGAAGGATGTAATTACACAACTCGAACCCGGACTTTTTAAAAAGGTGACAGGATTGAATGTAAAAGACTTTGAATTGTTGGTGAGCCTTGGCGTTTTCAATAGTGGATTAATGAATGATGCTGTTTACAAATTTAAACGCTACGAAGATGCAAGTTTGGTTTACATCGGAATTAACAAGCACGAAGGCGAGGACGTTGGATTGTACGACACAGTAATTAGTTCAAAGGAATACAAGGAAAGTTTTGTAAATGAAGATTAGCCAACGCAATTTGCAAGCACAATTAAAAACCGCACAAACCGAAACACGACCAAAGTTTTTAATAGAGCTTGCAAAGCCGACCCAAAAGAAAAATTGTTTTTAAAAAATTTCCAACGCTTCAAAAAAAAATAAAACACCCGACACACAAGCCAGACAAAAAAGCACTCGACAAATGACACAAACAGACGACATAAAAATGGTTGTAACCAACGACAGAGAAGAACGCCAGCCTATAACAGCGGTTTGGCGTAATGGCGGGTTAAGTGCTTCGTATGACAGTTTTGTGGGTAAACAAACAGTAGTGCTTCGTATAAACATTTGTGGTGAAAATCCGCCACTACGCCAAGCCGCAAAACGTTAAAGGCAATTAAAATATGACACGAAAAGCCATAATGATAGGTTCACCAGGACCAAAAAATACTAAGCAGTATTTAAAGGGCGTAGACACAGATTTACATCACTTTGTAAGTTTTTTAAAATCACCTATTGGTGGTTCTTGGGAGGATAATGAAATTGCAGGACTGTTTAAATGCCCATCTGAAAATTTGATTGAATTATTCCAAAGTACGTATACTGATTTCTTACTTGTATATTTTTCCGGCCATGGTCATCAAGATTTAAAAGAAACGAATATTGCAATAAACGACTCCGAATTACTTTCTGTTTCTCAACTAATTTCGATTATAAAAGCACCTAAAGCACTAATAATTATTGATACTTGCCGAAAATCATTAGTTGAAGAATACTCAAGTTTCTCAGGCCCTGAATATTTATCCTTTAAATCAACTTTAAATCAACCAAATTCTAGTGAAAAATACATGCAACTAATTTCTGAAAGTACAGATGGTATTTCTATAGCTTATGCTTGCTCTGTTGGTGAAATAAGTAATGATACAGAATTAGGAGGCGATTATACTTATTCATTGCTAAAAACATCTCTGGAATGGTATGGAAACCAAAATAATCAAAGCGTATTATCTATAAATGGTGCGAATGCTTTAGCTCATCAGTATTTGAAATTCAAATCAAATTTTGATCAGAATCCAAAAATTGTAACAATAAATGATAAAGAAGAAAACTTGAATTTCCCATTTGCAATAAAATTAAACAGCCTTTAACAGCGTGTAAGCAATATTGCCTTGCCGCAGGCGCAACACAAGGCAACATCGCCTGCACGCAAAACGTTATGTGTAATTAACAGACAACAACATGAGCACTATTGAAAAAATATTAGAACTAGGAAGTGAAGGGGGGTCACTAATTGTGAACAGAATCTTTGTTGGATATAGAAAGGATAATACGCCCGAGTATTTCTTTAAATGGAGCACTAGTGAGATGGGGCTTGAGGATAATGAAACGATAAGCTCTTCTAATATTGATTCTAGAATTAATGATTTTGATGCTTTTTTCAATGATTTAAACAAAATTCATTTTACTCCTATTCTACATCCAATTTTTATTCACAATCAATATAAATTTGAAATTATCAAGCATTTTAGAAAGCTTATCGGATCAGATAAGATTAAAATTAATGATTTCAATAACATTGATAGATGGCTTGAATGTTTAAATGTAAATCAATATGATTTGACGACCGCCTCACCATTTTACACTCCCGACTTTATTGAATCAATAAATAAATTCACCAAACATAATTGGTTTATTGCAGAGCAATCAGGTTGGAATAGAATTGACATGACTCATTCTAATTTCACTAGTGAGAAAGAGTACACAAAGTTTCTATTAAATGAAAATCAAAAAAATGCAGATGGTTATCTCAATGATTTAAATAAATCTGGTCTTTATTGTTTTTTTTATGGGGATAAATGCCTTTATATAGGAAAGGCAAAAAAAATATTAAATAGACTTGTTGACCATTACAAATCTTCAACAAATTATATCAAACCAAATAATCCTAAAGACGGAAGAAGACAAAGAGAACTTTTTCATTACCATTCTAAAGAAAAACTATCGATTTTTTATATATGTTTAGATGATAAATATGAAAGTAAAACAGGAGAATTGATAAGAGGAACAATCGAAGGAATGTTACAGCTTGAATTAAAACCTGAGTTTGATCTAAATATTAACTACACATAACAGCACCTACAAGAAATTGGCGGTTCAGTGGTTAAATGAAGATTTGTGCTTCATATCAAGTTCAGTGTTGGCAGACAGTTTTCATCTCCGAAATCGCCAACTTCTTGTAGCTGCGAAACGTTGTACGCAACCTTATAAAAAACTACATTTGTGATAATGAAAAACAAATTAAAATACGAATCATACCTAGTAGCAATGCGTCTACTTGAAAATGCAAAAAGACACAAGGATATGCCGATGTGTATAGCTGCTGTTGCTGTCGCTGAAAGTATTATTGCAGACAGATGCCAGTCTTATCTTTTCTATAAAGAAAAGGAATTCATGGTAAGTCGAGAAAAAGAAAAGGGATATGTTGAAACAAAAGTGATGATTGATAAATGTGGAAAGCATTTCAAAAAGTTGTCATTGACAATTAAACCCAAGTCAGGTAAAGTAATTGAATGCAAGGATTTATTTCAGGAATGTCAACTCTGGCTAAAAGAAAGAAATAACATTTTACATGGTTTTGCTAAATCCAAACCTAGTGAGGGAACAAAAAATATCGTTGAGTTTCATCACAATGCTATTGACGCAGCTGAAAATGGTCTTCGCCTGACTAAGCTTGTAAGCAAATGGCACAAACAACAACTTCAAATAACCAATAAAAAGAAATAATATGCATCCAGAAATTGAAAAACTAATTGATCTCGCTTTAGCTGATGGTCAAATAACAGAAAAAGAGAGAAATGTTATACTTAAAAAAGCAGCCGAACTTGGTGCTGATGCTGATGAAGTTGAAATGGTTTTAGACGGTAGGCTACACCAATTAGCACAAAATAAAAATGTCAAAGTACAAATTCAAAAATGTATAAGTTGTGGGAATTTCATTAATGGGCTCTCTAATGTTTGTGATGCATGCGGGTACATTAATCAAAGCTCCTCTACCAATACCTCAAACCTCAACGATTTACATAATAATATTAACCTTCTTGAGACTTTAATTGTAAAATTAAAGTCTCAGCCAAAACCTTCAATTTTTTGGAAAATACTTAAGCTAATAATAATATATAATGTCTTCATATGGTCAATGCTTTTAATAATGCCTGGAAATAGAATTACAAGTTTAGTAGTTGTTTCCCTGTTTTTATCAATTTATGTATTTGTAAAAAGATACAGAAATATTACAATATTAGGTATTGACCTCAATAAGATTATTCCGATGAATTCTTTTGAAAAACTTTTGTCAGAATGTGAATCACAATCTCGAGTTGTAAAAGTAAGGTATGGGGATGACATCAAAATAAAGAACCTATTAGATGAACTTAATCATGAAATACTTAATGCTAAAAGCGTTAGAGAAAAGCAATCAAGGAATGTGAATTTTGGCTGTCTTGGTCTTATACTTTTGATTATAGTTTTTTATATCATCATTTACCTAGTCAATTATCAAAAATTAAGATGAAGTCCTTATTTGAAAACATAAATACTTATAGTTAGCAATCTTAAGGATTTAATTATACATTAGTTAAATTTAATTTACCTTCATAACAGTGTTTAAAAAATTAAAAATATGCCGGCATTAGATAACGAGAAATTAATTTTCAATCAATTAGTAAAGAAGTATCAACCTAATATTGAAAAAGCTTCATCTGAAGTTATAATTGACAATTTGTTAGTTAGTGTTGATTTCATTTGGAAAGAGAAAGATTTAACTATCTTATTTGAAGTTGATTCATATAACGCTGCAAAAATCATTTTTGGCGAGTATATGTTACTAAATCAGGTAAAAGCATATAAATCTAACTGCATTCTAGTTATCATCCATTGTTATAAAAAGTACAACACTGAAAGAACAGAAAAATATTTAAAATTTGCTGTAGATAAATTAAAATGTAAGCTACCTTATGTTGTATTTAATTCTAATGAGTGGACTGAGTTGGTGAATACCAAAAGCAAAACGGAACTAATAAAAATCCTCAAAAAAATAGTAAAGTCGAAATAACAGTGTAATGTGCAGAAATTAAAATTTTCGCATAACAATTAAAAATAAAATAATTATGGGACTATTCAGCAACAAAAAAGAAGGAGGCATGATGGACACGATCCGTTGTGACGAACAGGAATTTCTAATTTGGAAATGGAGACCTGAAGGCAATGAGGTAAACTCAACCAAAAAAGAAAACGCTATTCGATGGGGAAGTAGCTTGCGTGTTAAAGACGGCGAAGTAGCAATTTTTGTTTACAAGCAAAAAGTTGGTACTATGCAAGACTTTATTGAAGGACCTTTTGATGAAACAATTAAATCAGCAAATTTTCCAATTTTAGCGAGTATAGTTGGTTTAGCATTTGGAGGAGGCACACCCTTTCAGGCAGAAGTCTATTTTATTAATCTAGCTGGTAATATTCAAGTGCGTTTTGGTATTCCGTATTTTGATGTTTTTGATCCGCGTTTTTTGGATTTTGGAGTTCCAATTGCAGTTAGAGGCTCGATAACTTTTAATATTACTGATTACAAAGGGTTTATTAAATTAAATCGTTTAATAAATTTTGAACTTGAAACATTTAAGTCTCAAATTAAAGATGCTGTTACAAAATATGTGAAAGGAATAGTCGCTAATGTACCTGCAGATTTACAATTACCGGTTGTTCAAATTGAACGAAAAATTTTGGAAATAAATGATTGGGTTGGCCAAAGGATAAAAGCTACTTTAGAAGCTGATTTTGGAGTAAATATAAAGCGTCTTGATATTTCAGATATTGAAATTGATAAAGATACTGAAGGTTACAAAAAAGTGAGAGAACTTACTGCTGATATTACTGAAAGATTAACAAAAACTCAGGCTAATGTTAATGTGAATACAATAGAGGCACAATCAGAAGTCAATATAAAAAACTTAGAAGATACTCAGCGCATAAATGCTGATGATATGGAAGATAGATTGGCAAAGCAACGTGAAGAAATGCAACGTGCTCAAAAATTACAAACAGAGGCGAGTAATTTCGAAGTTCATAAACTAAATATTCAAACAGATGCACAAAAAGAAATTTTAACAAGTGCTGCAAATAGTTTAGGAGAGATGGGTACTATGAATCTTGGTGGCGGCTCTGGCGGTGGAATGAACCCAGCAGGAATGATGACAGGAATGATGATGGGCGGTGCAATGGGTAATCAAATGGCAGGCATGATGAATAATATGGGGCAGAATATGAACCAACAAACTCCTCCGAACAATCAAATGCCACCACCACCGCCTACAACACAATATTTATTATCAGTAAACGGGCAACAAGCAGGGCCATTTAATATGCAACAATTACAACAAATGTTTATAAATGGTCAATTACAAACCAATACGTATGTTTGGAAACAAGGCATGCCAAATTGGGTGGAAGCAGGTCAGGTAATGGAATTACAAAGTCTTTTTAATTCTATGCCACCGCCGCCACCACCAATGCCTTAATTTTTAAAATAAAATCTTAAAGTAATCATAAAATAAAAATAATATGAGTAACGACAACAATTTTAATTCCATAGAAAAAATGATGGAGTTTGGCATGAGCATGGCTGTTGCACAGCAAATGATGCAAACAATGAACCATGCCATGAGCCAAATGCAAACACCTCAGTTTAATAATGTAAACATGCCGGTACCTGCGCCAAAGCAATTTTATGCCTTAGTAAATGATATTCCTCAAGGTCCATTTACTGAGAGTGAATTAACTGGGCATATTTTAGCTGGGCGAGTTCAAAAGCAAACAATGGTTTGGCTTAAAGGTATGCCAAGTTGGATGCCAGCTGAACAAGTTATGGATGTAAACAAGCTCTTTGGGTTGATTCCTCCTCCAATTAAATAATGAATAACATTTTTAAAATATTTTTTATTTTCTTATTCACTTTGTGTTTAAGTAAAACTGGCTATTCGCAAGACTCAAATTGTTTGTATAAAAACCCCTTATGTTTTTATAACACCGATATTTTAAATTATTTACAAGTACTGCACAAAAATCAGCAATATAGTAAAATGACAAATTATCTTTATGGACCTAATATAGACGGAAAAGATAAAAAATCCTTAGAAGAAAGTTTATCTAATGCTAATTTTGGGTATTCATTAAAACGTGTTGGTATAAAAGAAAAAAACAAGACGAGTTGGTCATTAACTTATCAACGCACGATACTAGGAACAAATGAGACTTTTAAAATTGATTGTGCATTAATAAATGACACATGCCGAATATATATTGATGATAAAGCTTGGCAAACTATCTTTAAAAAATAAAATATGAAAATAAACACATTCACCGCAATTCTTTCAATCGCACTAGCTGGTATCATAGCTTTTTTTCTTTCTTTTTATGTTTCGGAAGACAATAAATTATTACTAGGTATTGGAAGTTTTGTATCGATGGCCCTGACATTAACAGGAACCCTTTCCATATCCTTTGAATACGATAGAACAACGACTCTGACAAGGACAACATCGGGTGTTTTTTTCTCACTAATTCTTGCAAGTCAAATTGTTTTTACTGCAATTAATGGCTTCTTGTTACCAACATATATTTTAGTAACAGGAAGCGCAACAATATTTTACACCTTAATTGTATATGGGATTTCAAAATCAAAACACTAAGGCAGCGTACAACAGCGTGTAAGCAATATTGCCTTGCCGCAGGCGCAACACAAGGCAACATCGCCTACACGCAAAACGTTATGTGATAAATTAACAACAACTAATATGAATATATATATTGGAGATGGATCCAAAATAAAGACTAGAATCAGAAACCAACATTGCGTTGGAAATGTTGAAGGGTCATCGTTGAGAAAGCACATCGCTATAGCTTTGGGTTTAACTTTAGCACGGCAACAAAGGGTGAATGGAACTTGGAGGGTAAGAATTAACTTACCGAATCCGTTGATTGGGGAACAACAAATCACGAATTACTTGCGCACTGGTAAATGGAAATTTGTTGTGTGTCCTCCGGGAATTGACGCGAAAGATTTTCAATTCTACGCTATACAAAACATAAAACCACCACCGATTTTAAATATTAATCAAGGCACGTGGCAAGTAAATATGCAAGCCATTTATCAGGAAATGCTTAATCAACTTTTAAATTGTCAAGCTCACAATTATGATCAAACTGTTAATATACCAAATGAACCTGGTGTTTATCTATTTATTCATGATAATCAACCGACTTAATTCATCACATAACAGCAGCTACCCAAAAGGCGGGGTTTCGTGTTTCAAAGACAGTTTTGTGATTAATCAAACATTAGTTTTTCAAATCAAGTTTTGTGGTGAAAGTCCCACCCTTCGGGTAGCTGCAAAACGTTATGCCTCATGCTAAAAGACAAACGACAATGAAACAACCACACGACAATTGGGGAACATATTATGACTTTGTTTACGAACAGACTTTTGGAAGTTTTTACAACAATCTGACAACAGAAACCCTGAACGTAATAAATCAAATTTTACCCAAAGGGACAATACTTGACTTTGGAGCAGGAACGGGCAGACTATCATTTCCATTGACTGAAAAAGGCTATTCAGTAATTGCAGTTGAGAAAAGTAGCGGAATGGTAAATGATTTCAAAAGAAAATCAAACGAATATAATCTCGAAATGAAAATTCATAACTGTTCCATTTCTGAATATGAGAATGGCAAAGCAGAATTAGCAATCGCACTTTTCACAGTATTGAGTTATTCAATTACAGAAATTGAACTTTCAAAAAGCATTACGAACATTTGCAAGCATATTAATCCAAACGGACATTTCTTTTTTGATTTGCCAAATATGGTTTTCTTTAATGCAGGTCGTTTAACAAATATCCAAACCGAAAAATTTAGACGAATTGTTGAATTAAAAACCAACAACGAAAATGACACTTATACATATATGGAAAAATGTAGTGGACTTTTTAATGAACAAGAATTTAGCTATGAAGATGAATTTAAAATTAGATATTGGACATTAAGCACTCTTGACAAATTACTAATGGAAAATGGTTTCATAGACACATTACAAAGTTTTCCTCAATTTAACTCAACGGGTTCAACATACAAGCTATACAAAAGACAATGAAGCAATTCCAAATAACATTATTCAAAGGACACCCGATTATAAATGACGGTCAAAACATAATATTAATTGACACGGGAGCACCTTCGACAATTCACGCTTCGAGTGTTTTGACATTCTTTTCTGAAAATTACAATTGTAGCACAAACTATATGGGTTTGACTGTTTCAAAAATTTCAGAAATGCTTGGAACAGAAATAACGACTTTACTTGGGGCAGACATATTATCGGATTACAAAATCCTTTTTGACTATAAAAATGAAATTATTGAGTTTAATAAAGAAGCAATTGCTTTGGATGGAAATGAAATTGGAATTTCAAATTTTATGGGCATACCAATTATTGAACTATTAATTGACAATCAAAAACTAAAATTGTTTTTAGACACAGGAGCCAAACTTTCATATTTATCAGGCAGCATTACAAGCAATTATGAAAGTATTGGAACAGACGAAGACTTCTATCCAGGAGTAGGAAAATTTGAAACAGAATGTTTTGACATTTCAACAAGTTTTGGAGATAACAACTTCAATGTAAAGTATGGAAACCTTCCGACATTATTACAAATGACATTAATGTTAGGTGGGACAGACGGTATCATTGGTTTTGACTTTTTTAATAACTTTAATGTTGTCCTTGACTTGAAAAATAATAGACTAAAATATGCTTAACCGACTGACAGAAAGAGAAGCACGAAGGCATAACACGGGTTTGGCAAAAGTGGCGGTTCAGTGCTCCGCAGACACATTTTTGGTTAATCAAAGTTTGGTTCTCCGCATCAACATTTGTGGTGAAAATCGCCACCTTCGCCAAGCCCGAAACCGTTAAGGGCAAGCTTAAGACAAAATTGGCCAATGGTTAAAACAATTAAAAACAAACAAAAAATGAAAAAGCAAAATTTACTAATGACAGCAATTGCAATCTTCGGATTAGCGACAATTACATTTGGGCAGACAGTACCATCTTATGTCCCTACAACTGGACTTGTTGGTTGGTGGCCGTTTACCGGCAATGCAAATGATGAAAGTGGAAATGGGAATAATGGGACTGCTCAAAATGGGGCAGCATTAACTTCTGATAGATTTGGGAACAATAACTCAGCATATGATTTTGATTTTATAAGCAACAATTTAATTAGAGTGCCGCATCAATCTAGTTTAAATCTAATGAGCGATTTTTCAATTTCCATATGGTTTAAATCTAACAATGCTCCTCCTTCTGGTAATAATTATGTATTTTTTTCAAAACATGACAATTTTTTAACTTGTTGTGGTAACAATGTTCCATATATTGGGTTTATAACCTGGAACGCTGGTGGACATTATCAAAAACCTTCAATGGCATATGCACAGTCAGGAAACTTTACTTTCCCTGAATCTGATACATTAATAACAACTAATATATGGCAACATATTGTTTTTGTAAATAAAAGTGATACTGTTAAAATGTACTTAGATGGGAGTATAATTTCCAATCAATATTTTTCAAGTACACTTCGAGCATCAAATACTGAAGATTTATTATTCGGCTCAACTAATCGAGGTCCTGCTTTAGAATGTATGAATGGAAAACTAGACGACATCGGTATTTGGAATCGTGCTTTGACACAGCAAGAAATTACCGATTTGTATAATGGTTGTCAATTATCGATTGTTACACAACCAATAAATCAATCGGTTAACATTTCTAATAACGCTCAATTTACAACTGCATCATCAGATTCAATGGCCACCTATCAATGGCAAACAGACCTTGGTGTTGGTTTTCAGAATTTGAATAGTGTTGGCCAGTATAGTGGCACTACAAATGACACACTTACAATTGCAAATACAACATTGAGCAATAACAATCAACCGTTCCGTTGTATAATTTATTCTGGTTCTTGTTCTGACACATCAAATGTTGTAGTGCTTACCGTGAATAACAATGTTGGAATAAATGAATTTACACAAGATAATTTATTTTCAGTTTATCCTAATCCAGCAAAAAGTCAAATCAATGTAAAAGCAGATGCAAAATTGTTAGGATCTGTTTACAATGTTTATGACAACGTTGGGAAAGTGGTTTTATCTGGAAAAATAAATTCTGAGAATACAGTTATTGAATTAGGTAATTTATCAGGTGGAATTTATTTATTCAGTGTTGGAGAGAACTTGAAACAAACATTTAAAGTGATAAAGGAATAAGCCAGCCCTTAACAGCACATTTGCGGATATGGCGGGTTTAGTGGTAAATGAAACATTCTGCTTCTAATTATCATTTGAGGTTAAATGAAAGATTCTACTACTAAGTCCGCCACATCGCAAATCTGCAAAACGTTATAGGGCATTTTAAAAGACGACAATGAAACAGACAATTTACATATTGACATTGGCTTTAGGACTTGCTAGTTGCAACAACCAGACAACAGAAAAAGCGGTTGACAAAAACTCGGTTGACACTTTAAAAACGGTTTCGGCAGACAAACAGCAGCTAGACATTTATATCAAGGACAAATCACAGTATGACCAGACATTTATTGACGGACTTGCTGACTATATTGAGCCTATTAAACTTATAGACAATTATATTGTAACTGGTAAAGACACAACATATTTTCCTGACGATCTAATCTTAAATAAACCTACAACATTTACAGCAATTAAAGACAACAACAAATATGTGCTGACAGTTACGAGAACTAACTTAACTAATTTGACTTCCAATTTCAACTCACAGACAACGACAACAAAATCTTAGACACAAAATCAGGAAAAGCAATTTTAGGTTCAACTTTTTTCTTTGCGCCCGAAGGTGAACCAGACCCTGAGACTGGAAACAGTTTTGTAAGTAAAGAATATCGAATGAAAAATGAGAATATTTAGCTAGTGATAAATATAGGAATGGACAAAGAATATGAAGGAAAGAAAAGAGCCAAAATATTTTATGGACAAATACACAAATCGAAAATTAAAGAACCGACAATGGAAAGTCCAATACTAAGAACAGAATAAAAACGCCCTATAACAGCACCTACCCAAAAGGCGGGGTTTCGTGTTCCAAAGACAGTTTTGTGGTTAATCAAACATTAGTTTTTCAAATCAAGTTTTGTGGTAAAAGTCCCGCCCTTCGGGTAGCTGCAAAACGTTATGTGCAACCCTAGCAGACCAAAAAGTTAATGTTAAACCTTTAGCCATTTTAGTAGTCAAAGCAAGACACTTTAATAAAATAAATAATGACAAAATATTTTACATTTTTAGCTTTGACAGTTTTTAGTTTGACGACAAAAGCCCAAACTTTTATACCAAACGACTCCATTCTCGCAAACAACGTTTTTCAAGTTGAATTCTCTGACGACAGCCGTTCAATGGTTTGGTGCGAAAATTTAGGAGGCGGACAAGCAAAAGTTTGGTATGCCGACCTTAACTTAAATACTGGACTTCCAAACTTTGTTACCAAACAAGCTATTGACACCATTCAAGGACAAGGGTGGCCTTATTGGGGGCAAGACAACGTAAGTAAATTCTTTCTCATTAAAAACAAAACCGGACACATAAAATATATCCGTAGAACAGGTTTTAATACTTTAACTCAATATGATTTAGGAACAGTAAATAGTGACGACAAGTCCTTACTAAATGTAAATAGCGATAGCACAAAAAGTTATTTTTGGGTAAACTATGTCAAGAAAAATCCTGTATCAACTGGTTTAGATAGCTTATTCGTGTTTCGGTCAGACAATCCAACAAATAGGATTTTCATTAATGCTGAAAAGAAAAATACTGCTGGCTCGGCTTATGAACTAACCTTTCCAAGGTGGTTAGCCCAATCTGAACTATTGGCTTATCCATTCAGACCTTTCATTTCACAACCTTATTTTGATATGAAATTTTGGAACGGTCAAACACAAACTTCAACTCAGGTTACAAACGATATTCCTGCAAGTATTTTTAATCATCACGTAGACGATTTGCCTTTTAGACTTCCACAATTTCCGAATGATACATTTATGTTTAGTAGCAAAGCCGCACAAAAAGTTGC
>Ga0114968_10001184_pt1 | contig 19879 bp, 24 predicted proteins | sample M_130807_EF_Meta_FD_87020 | JGI IMG/M metagenome (GOLD analysis project Ga0114968, IMG submission 87020) | Freshwater microbial communities from Lake Montjoie, Canada to study carbon cycling - M_130807_EF_MetaG | ecosystem: Environmental > Aquatic > Freshwater > Lake | place: Lake Montjoie...
CCTACCCCCAGAGGGAAATCCACCCTACCCCCAGAGGGAAATCCACCCTACCTACATATAACAGAACGCGCGCGCGTTGGAAATCTAGAAGAAATAAAGAGAAAAGAAGAGAAAGAAACCCCTACCCCTTTTTCTCAAGGCGATTCAATTTTTCCTGAAACAGAAAAATCCCCCAAAGTCACGAATGAGTTTTTGGAATCGAAGGCTCAAGAGTTTTTAGACCTTACCGCGTTGGAAGATTTAAAGCCGACAGAGATTCAACTCACCAAAACGCTTTTTAAGACTCGCCTGCTTATTGTTGCGAGAGAGCATAATTTGACGCTTGATGATTTTATGGGAGCAGCGCGTCATCTTTACATTACAAAACGCCCCAAGCCAGAATACGTTACTCGCCCTCACAATTTCATAGAGCGAAACAATAGAGACCACAAAAACGTTAAAGAACACCCGTGGCTGGATCACGTGGGGAAAGCAAAGCCAAAGGCTGGTGAATTTCCAGAGCACTTACGTCCTGTGAATGACTTGGACAAACGATTCCAAGAGCTTGTAAAGCAGGTTTTTCCAGCTAATTTTTTAGGAAAGTTAGGATGTCACCTTTTAGAATTTTCTCAAGGCGGAGAGCCATTATGGAATAATGAAATTTATATCAAAATTGAGTTTCATGGTCAGGAGGAAAAGTTGAACACCATCATCAACCAACTCAAGGAGGAATTAACATGAGCTACCTGTTTAAAGGCATGGAGGGACTGAACACGATCAATCAGGACTTGATCTACTTTGTGGCAAGAAAGAGCATGTCCATAGAGACGAACTTCGACATTGTGCTTCCCCTGAAGCGTACGAGATTACACGCGAGCAATCCATTGAGGATGCCGTCATCATTAACCAAGCAAAGAGAGGAGATTTAGGATGAGTCCAGAAGATGCTTTAGAAAAAGCAAGACAGCTTGAGTATGAATATCGACAAAAGCTTAGATCATGCAAGGAACACAAAAAATTTATGAGTTTTTTAAGAAAGGGGGGGGGTAGTCAAGAGCATTGGGACGCTTACTGCAAATGGAGAGACAGCGTTTTTCTTGAGGAAAGAAAGGCATGGGAAGATGCGTATGACGAATGGGAAAAATTAACAGAGGAGACCCAACCATGAAGATACTGCTGCAATCCAAAGAAATCATCGCAAGGCGTCCTCAGTGGACTGAAAAGGCATTGCGAAAATTCGTAGAGCCTGAAGCAAAACAATATTCTGCATTCTCTCGATCTGGGAAAGGTATCCAGATTTACGATATGCAGAAAGTCCTTGAAGCCGAGAAAACACCAGAATTCATTGCCTATCAAGCCAAAAGAAAGGAAAGTGAAAATGTTTAACGAACCCAAGAGCATCCCTGAAGATTTGATACTGGAGCTTGAGGAAAGCATTGAAAAGTGCTTACGTTTGTTTGGCAAGGTCAAGCAGATCAACGAACACCATCAGGACAACGAGTATCGGGAGAGGAACAGAGATTACGAGGAAAGTATCGCGTTATGATAACTCTGTTTATGCCTAGGATTAACGTAGAGCAATGGAAAAGAAGATGGAGTTGTAAATCATCATCAAAAAGTTATACAGTCTGTACGTGCGATTTTAGAGGATGTGACTCATGCTAACTCTTTACGCTTTCAAGCCGAAGACTGTTCGTGTAAGATTCAGGAAATTTTTAAGGAGATTGCTGGATGCACCCAGAAGATGACGGTAACTTGATCTACCTCATTGGAGGCATAATTCTGCTGATTACCATTATCTATGTGACAACGAGATATTTGTAGGAGAAAGAAATGACAGCAGATAAACTTTATGATGAGGATAAAATTTATAAAGATCAGATGGTACAGGCTTATCTTGAGATGTATGGGGAGCGTATGCCAGGAGAGGTTGTAGTTTGCTCTAAGGAAGCTATTGTGCAGAGAGAAGAATCATCTGTAAAATAAAATGCCTTTCAATCGCTATAGGATGAACGAGAATGATAGGTAAGGATAGTTTTGGTAGTTTGGTAAGGCAAGAGAATTAACATTGCTGTACGAGCGATTTTAGGGGGGTAACTAAATCTGCAAAAGGGGGGTAACTAAAAGGGCGATTTTAGGGGGGGATAAGATGTTTTCGTTGGAACAATTTAAGCGATTAATGGCCGATCCAGATTTTGCTAAATTAACCAAAATTGCCAAAAGAAATGGTTGGAAAGTTGGAATTATTCCCAGTCCTAACTACGTAGTAACTCAACAATTTAAAAATGCGATCAAAACAAAATCAAAGCCATATCGCAAAGACTGGTGGAATAGAAATGATCAACGGAAGCTATAAAAGAAAATCGGACTTATGTATTTTTAGACTTGAATAATCTTTAAATCCATTGTATTCTCTTAGTTATAGGAGGATATGACCATGAATATTTTCGACCTAAGCAGAAAGTTTTCTACACCAGAAAAAGCGGTAAAATATTTCGAGTCCGTCAGGTGGAAAGATAAGGTTGTTTGTCCTTATTGCAAATCTGACAAGACCTGTAAGCACAGAACAAAGATACAAAATAGGTGGCAATGCTGGAAGTGCCATAAATCCTTTGCTGTCACAGTAGGGACAATTTTTCATGGAACGCATATTCCCCTCAACAAATGGTTTATGTTGATGGCTTTGATGCTGAACGCCAAGAAAGGTTTGTCCTCTTGCCAAGCATCAAGGGATATTGGCGTTCAACAGCGTACAGTTTGGTCGATGATGCACCGCATTAGGAAGGCGATGGAAACCGACCAAGCCCAGCTACTCAAGGACGTTGTGGAGATGGATGAGACTTACATAGGCGGGAAGCCACGAAAAGGCAAAGACAAGGACGATGATGATAAGCCCTCAAGTCCTCGTGGGCGTGGCACGAAGAAGACGCCCGTTGTTGGCATGGTAGAGCGTGGAGGAAGCGTTAAAACTGTCGTAGCTTCCAAGTACGAGCTAAAAGGCAAAGACCTGAAGAAGCTGGTACGCAAGCACATTGACCTTGAGGAAACCATCCTTGTCACGGATGAGTACAAAGGCTATCTTGGCATGAAAAACCTGATCTGTCATCTCAGCATCAACCACCAGAAAACATACGCTGAGGGCGATGTGCATACGAACACCATCGAAAGCTTTTGGGCAATCCTCAAGCGTGGTATGATCGGACAGTTTCACAAGGTGAGTAAGAAATATTTGCAAAACTACTTGCATGAGTTCGAATATCGATATAATCGAAGAAATGCAGATAATAGAGTTACGTTTGAAAATTTGTTAGGAAGAATGTGTTATGGAAAATAAAAACATTGAATTATATGACATGCCCACCAGAATCAAAGAGCTTGAATTCATTCAAAGTGTTATTACTAGATTATCTGATAGACAGCAATCCATAAAATACGCTTGCTGGACATTTCTGGCTGCTATTTTTGGAGCATCTCAAGTTCTATCTGCCAGCAATTTTACTAAATTGGCTGCATTCGTTTCCAGTGCATTATTAATATGGAGCTTTCGTAAAATTGATTTAAATTTCTTAAAAATGGAAAAGCTGTATCGCATATGGTACGACTTTATCTGTTGGAAAAGAAGCGAAACCTGCCAATGGCTTTTTGAATTGAATCCTAAAAACATCAAACAAATTCTAAAGGAAGAGTCCACTGTTTTTAGTGAATTCGATCCATCTATAATTGAGTCAGAATCAAAAAAGAGTTGGTCTCTTCCCGTTTATTTTTGGTCAGGATTTTCTATTTGTTTGTTGTACGCTATCTCCCTGCTTGTTTAGCTGCTTTTTCTATCCATTTCTCGATGTTGTCATAAATACACTCATAGGCAGTAGACGCATTGCATTCTATAGATGGGTCATAGGCATTTAAGTTCATATTTACAAGACGATAAAATGGATTGTGTCCTTTAGGAGTTGTTAGCCCATTTCTGTGTTTTATTTTGTGAATAAAAATACCAAAAACACCCATTCTTCTCTCAAGGCTTCTGTCGATTTCATAACGAACCCATTTACTATCAGAAGTATCAGAGCCTATCAAAACACAAGTAACACTTGCTCCGTCAAGTTGTTCATTTATCCAACGTTTTATGCTTTCATCAGAACTTCTTTTTACTGCTTCAATGTCTGCGTGATCCGTAAATTTTTTGTTCGTTGTCTCAAAAGTGCCAATGTTTCTGATTTGATTTACAGCCCAATTATCATCCCAACAAAAACTAAAAAATACTTTTCTAGCCATGAATTTATACTCCATACGTTACGTAACGGCTTGACGCACATGGAGCCATCGGCTATAAAATCCGTGTAGTCTACAGTTACAGTTTAGATGAGGGAGCGAACACTATATTTGTTCCCTCAAAACTCTTGTAACATATAGAAACTAATTTTTAAAGTCTAAAAATACATAAGTCCGAAGAAAATACCCAAGCCATAAAGACTCGGGCAAAGTTTATTAGTAACGAAAGGATAGCCACGTTGCGTGACCAGTTGTAAAACTAACACAATGTGATCAAATGGCAACACGTAATTATCTTTGCGAAATCCTCATTCCAAACTACAAGCAGCCCAGAGGAATCAAGGGGGAAGCATCCCTATCCTTTGAGATAGCAGGCTACTTGAGACAGATGTCCATAGAAGGGAAGCTGCCTTATGTGTGGTTTCATGTTCCTAATCAATTCTCAGGACAATATCGCGGTGTATTCGGCGCAATGATGGCTTGGATGGGGAGAATATGCGGAATCCCTGATTATGCCTTTCTAGGAAAGGATGGCTGCTTTTTCATTGAGGTGAAGACAGACAAGGGAATTCAAAGCGAGAATCAAAAAATCGTTCAAAAGTGGTGTGAGGATGTGGGTGTAAAATACTGCTTGTGTCGATCTTTGGAAGATGTTAAAAGGGTTATATTCGAGCGCACTGCTCGATAAGGGTGCAGGTTAAGTCCTCATCCTACATCATCCAGAGGTGAAGCCTCCCTGTTAAACTTTATCCCCCTTAATCGGGGGATTTTTTTTGAAATAAATCATGAAAAAAGAAGAAGTCATCAATAAGAAAGGTATTGTGTCTAAAATGCAGTCTTTTCTTGACTTGTGGGAGAGAACGAAAGATATTCAGTATTATTATGAATACCAAAAATATTTCAAACAGTTGAAACATGAAGTTGATCAGTGAATATTGCTCCGTTGCTTCAAAGATATTGTTCTCTTGGCATGTGTTGATTGTAACAGGCTTGCTATGCTTCGGTTATGTGGCTCATCTTGTATGGGGCGCGAATAATGTTGCAGAGCAAGTGGATGAAGAGATTCTGAAGGATGTTTTTGGGGTCGAGGTGGAGTTTTCTAAATAGCTTATGGGGCGGTGCTTATTAATTTTTGATAGGCTGGATATTCAAGCCGCCCCGCCAATATGAAAGGAAAAACTAATGGACGGCAATTGGCATATCGCGACACTTAATGAATTTTTTCCTCTGAAACCTGTTGAAAAAGATCAATCAAGACTTACAGAAAAGGAATGTGTGAATTTAAGAGCATTGTGCCTTAAAATAGCTGATGCTGAACAGGAGAGAGATAACTATGGAGGATCAACCAACGTAATTGGTCGAGCCAATCGTCTTTACGCGTACATCACGAAGGGAGAGTAATATGAACAATATCAAAATCCATAAGCTTTATGACGGCAGCATTATTTTTACCAATACTGACACAGGAGAAGAGAAATCTTTTCCTAAGGAACGGCTCGTTCATTTCTATTCAACACCTGCTGACCAATTTCAATATCTTATTGACTTTGCAATATCTTTGAATGAGACGACAGCAAAACCCGTAAATATTAAGAAGAAAAAAATTGCAGAGGAGTTTTCGTAAAAAAGTGTTGGAAAACTGCCAAAAACGCTTCATGCTAATTGGGATTAATTGGGAAATTTAAATGACTTGGAACGGCAATACTCCATTCATTGAAAATCACAAACATTCGGCTAAACCACGGAAGCGTACGACTTTGTCTGAAGAAAAGCTAACAGATGCTGCCTATCGTTCAGGCGATGATCTTCTTCTTTTCTATGAACAGCTTTTTAAAAACAAAAATTTAAAGAAATATGGCGGAGACAGGATTAGATTAGCGGATAGAATCAATGCCGCTCATTATTGGTCTAGGCTTGTTTTTGTTCAGCCTAAAGAGGGCGCTGTAGAGCCACCCTCAGATATTCAATTAACACCAGAACAGCACGAAGAATTTGATAAGTTCCTGTTATCTAAGGGTATTTCTCGCGAAAATATTACCTTTGAAAAGAAACTTGTGGTTGAGGTGTCAGAATTTTTAAAGAACATGATTAACAGGAATGCTTAATATTCAGGCTTTGTCATCCCTAAACGATCAGCATTACTTAAATGAAACCTACGAGCCTACGCCGAAAGCTCTGCAATTCTACGCGTCAGGACTGACAGCACGTCAGAGATTGTTATTAGGAGCTGTTCGTTCAAGAAAAACATCTCTCGCTTTGAAAGAGGTCTCGTGCCATGTCCACGGACATTATCCCAAATGGTGGAATGGATATAGATATGATCGTCCTACAAGATGGCTCGTTGGGACTGTGAAAGCGGAGAAGACGCGTGATGTTCTTCAGAAATATCTTCTCGAAGGAGACGCGCAGTTTGGACTAAATCCTTTCATTCATCCAAGTTTGATCGTTGACAGATATTCAGGCTCTCTCAAGAATTCAGTCAATAAGCTTTTCGTTCAACATGCGTCTGGCGGAATATCTGAAATTAAATTCTCTTCCTTTAGTGAGGGTGCGAGCGGTTTGCAGTCAGAGACATTTGATGGCGTTCATTTGGATGAAGCTCCTGATTTTGACGTTTACCAAGAAATATTGTTCAGAACAACGGCATTTGGAGATTATAAAACATTTGTCATTTTAACTATGTGGCCTGAGCGGGGAAGAGATGAGCTTGTCTCATTCTTCATGAATAAAGGGAGTGCTGGTGAATCTGTTGAAGATCACTTTTACATGCATTGTTCATGGGCTGACAATCCATCAATGACAGAAGAAGAGAAGACGCGATTAAGACAAGGAACTCCTGAGTATTTGCTTGACGCTCGTGAGCATGGGATTCCTATTTTTGGTGTTGGTAAGGTCTTCAGGATGAAAGAAGAAACTGTGGTGATTCCTGCTTTTGAAATTCCTTCTCATTTTGCTCTTGTCTATGGGGTTGATCCCGCAGCGACCCAAGACGGATTGTGGGGAGCGGTATTGCTCGCTTATGATAGGGATAATGATATTGTGTATGTCATCAAAGATTACAAAAAAAATGGTATTACCCGTGTAGAGCATCACGACAATTTATCTCATATCTTTCCTGATTGGGTGATGGGAATATGTGATCCTGGCGGCGGTGGAGAAGATCAGCAGACGCGTGAAAGTGCCGTTGATTTTCTGAGAAACAAAGGTCGAACTATTATCATCGCTAATAAGGCGAAAGGAAAAAAAGAAGCACGGATTGATGATATTGAAATACGCTGCCGATCAAGTAAGTTCAAAATATTTGAGACTTGCGTGCATTATCTTGATGAATGGAGGCGATACTCAAGAGATGAAAATGGCAAAATCATTAAAGAAAATGATCATACGCTTGATGCCAGTTTTTATGCTATCAGCGAATTGGGACGTGCTATAACCAAAAGAGAAACAGAAAGAATATGGAATGATTCAAGTCCTGACTATGGATATTTATTTGGTGAATAGAAAATGAATGAAAAAGAAACGTTAGCTCTTCAGAAAGCTCAATCTTACTGGAATAGCGCAGTGCTAGCTCCCGCTTATCGGGAATGGTTTCAAACGGCTTTGAAATGTGAACGATACAGAGGGGGCGGCTTTCACGGAGAAGAAAAGCCTACCATTCGCGATCTCATGTATCCCTCTACGTTTGATGAGGAGACAGACAATGAAGTCTTCCCCAAAAAGAAGCGTAAACGCCTTTCCATCAATCTTATTGAGGGATATGTCAATGCTTTGATTGGAGAGCAACTCAAGACAAAAACAAGTGTTTCGGTAAGAGCGCGAGAAATTGCCGCAGATCCCACTCAACCTTCGTCTCCTATGGGCTTATCGCAGGAGGAGTTGGATCAGGTTGTGATGGCGTTTAATGCCAAGCTATTCAAAACCTACGAAGAATGCAACGTTGTCTACTACGAAGGACGATCTTTGGAAGATATGCTTGTCTATGGCATGACGGGTGGTTTTTTTGATGTGATTAATGGTACTATGTCTTACAAACGCGTCAATCCTTTGTATGTCATTGCCGATTTGCGTGATGAAACGATTGGTTTTGATGAGAGTGAATTTGTGGGAATGCTTCTTCCCTTACCTGTCAATAAAGCCATTCGTCTCTTTCCTCAAATGAAAAACACACTCCTTTCCTCCAATGTGTCCGAATATACTGCTAACACCATTTCTCCTGCCAGAATGATGCTGGATGGTTCTACCGCTGCTCCTCCGTCTATTGGCAACATAGCGTATGTCAAAATGGTCGAATGGAAAGAATATGAGCGGTCGTATTCGGCTTTGGCTAAAAACGGACGCTATTTCACAACATTTAGTGAGGAGGTGGCAGAAAAGTTTGCTTATTCCAAAAAAAATATCACCTCTGAAAAGAGCGAACGCATTCATAGAGCTTTTTTTGCTGGTGATATGCTTTTATCTTACAAAGCATTAGAGTTTTCTCAACCTCGGGAACAATTTTCCATTGTTTTATCCTGTCTTGCTAAAAAATCATCCAGTGACGGGTTTTATATCCCCAAGTCACTCGTTGAAAATATTCTTGATTTGCAGGATCAATTCATCATTAGCCTTGAAAAAGCTACCATTCTTTCTCAGTCAAAGAAAATAGCAATTGATCCTGAGGGATTGACATCTTCCATGCAGAAGATGTCACAAAGCCGCATTAAAAAAGAGGTGGCAAGCCCTACCTCTGTTTTATTTTTGTCCAATCCTCGCCAAAATCTTGTGGACTTTTCACTCACGAACGAAATCAGGACGCATTCGGGTCTTGCGGAAGAATTTTTGAGACTCTTTGACCAGGCAACAGGAATTCAAAGAGAACAGAGAGGACAACAAACGAACGCAGAAAGTGGAATTGCAATTTATCGCAGGCAGATTCAATCTATCACAAGCTCAATTTATGCATTCAATGAATTTGATATTTTCAAAAAGAAAGTGGGCAGACTTTTTCTACAAACCTTGCAAATGCAGACGATGGGGATAGAAGATATTTTTTATCCTGCCCATCCCTTAGAGGGCGGCTACATTACATTGAACGAAAAAAATGGCGATAAACTCATGAGAGACATTAATTTTCTCCCTTTGGATATTTACATTGAAGAAAGTCCTTATTTTCTGTCCAGTAAAGAAGAGCAAATGGATATATTACTTAATTTGCTTCAATCGCCCGCAGCTCCCCTTATTTTGCAAAGTCCCCGACTTCTTGAAAAGCTGCCCATTCCTCTTGATCCACAAATTGCTCAGGAATTAATGAGCATCATGCAAGCGCAGAAACAGGCACAAATTCAAGCTCCCCAAGGAGCGCCTCAACCTAATGGAGATATACAATGAGCGAAACTACTGCATCTATAGAGTCACAGGATAACGGCTTGAATCCCTTTAATTACGAGCCAAGCACTCCCTATCTTAATCAAGCCATGAAAAAGTTGGGGGAAATGAAAGAAAATCTTCTAGAGAAAAATAATGCTCTTGCACAGGCAGGCGATAAGAAGCAGGAAGAACCATCTGACCCAGTTGACAAAAATAGCACTCCATCAACGCAAGATGATACCAAAGAAAAAAAAGAAGCAGAACTATCCTCTGCGCCTGCTGAAGATTTTAAGGCTCTTTATGAGAAACTTCAAAAAGAGTCAGAGATTAAAGAAAAACGTGCCGAAGATAATCAGCGTCATGCTCGACAGATCGCAAGAAGTGTATCAGCTGTTAAAAAACACATTATGGAACTACAGGAAAGCGGAGAAATTGACGAAGATATTGCAAAATCTATTCTGGAAGTTGCCAGCAAGAATATCGATCTTGACCAAATGCTGATGCCTGATGCTAAGGGAAGTAAGGAAAAATTACCTGAATATGTAGAGGGTCTTCAAACGCTTACATCTCAGGCATCAGAAGTTTTAGAAAAGTATCTGGAACTTTCACCAAATGAAGGAGATGAGAAAAAATACGCACAAGGATTTAATGCTCACCTCAATCTTCTTGCAGAGGAAGGAAGGAAAGAATTATATGAGTTTCTTAAAAAACATGGTGAATCTCCGAAAGCGCTTTTAAAATCAATGCTGGAGATTGGCAAGAACTTTTGGGAATCTCCCATCGGAAAAGGATTGTCGGATCATGGTGACCTTATAGGCATTATTGATCATCAGGCATCAAAGATTGATGCCCTCACTAAGCAAATTGAAAAAATGTCCAAAACTCAAAAACAAGAAGAAGAAAAAAATCAAGATTTTAAAGCAACCCTCCCTTTGAAAACAGAGCAGTCGAAGATCAATATTTTCAATACAGCCGAAGTTATGAAACAGACAGCAGGATTTGGTGATATTATTGACATTCTTGGTGGGAAAGTTTAGATATTTAAATATAGGACCCGTTTTAGCTTTAGAAAGACCCGCTTGAGTCCTTGTATGACCCTCTTTTGAGCCTTCTCATCCTTCCTCAAGCGCATTTCCTTTCATGAATCTCAAATGCATTTCCCTAGATTATAAAATAATTTATTGAACTCATTTTTTTTGTGAAGGAAAAATATTATGGATATTACTCAGCCTATTTCGGGCGTTCCCGCTCTGGCTTTACCTTATGAGGTTTTGAAACCTGTCGCTTTTGGTGCGCTCAACGTTACTGACTTTAAAAATCTCTTTGGCTCAGATATAGAAACCTCTCCGATCATTATAGAATTTGCGATGCCTGGAAAATCGACAACCGATTGGACATTCTCACCTGACTTCAATGCAATGAATGTAGCAACAGGATTTGCTCCCTATATGGAGGCGATAGATCGTAAAGCGTATGCCGTTGAGCGTAACAGCATTAACAAGATTAAATGGTCGGAAGTTGATCGTTACCAAGACTTTCAACGCGTTGCTTCTCCCGTGGAAGCTCCTGAGACCGTTCTTCTGAAACTGGCTTACCGCAAATTTGCAAAGCGTTGGCCACTGGAAATCATTGGTGCATTGACGACAGGCTCACCTGGTATCCCAGGACGTTATACTGTTGGAGTCAATGGAAGTATGCCTGTTGCTGGACGCTGCTATTTTGGATATACGGCTGCGGGTGCGCTGACACCTTATGCACCTGTCCAAAACGCTGACTTTCAAACCACTGTGGATAATATTATCAATGGAGTGGTAGGACAAAATAAATCTGTCATGAGTGTTCAGTTTGTGCGCGATATGCATGATATTGTCGTGAGTCTGGTGGGACAAGCTCCTCTAAAGCCCATTCGCAAGTTTGTCGGCAGTAATTTTGAAGAAAGGCAAATTTTTCCGTGGTTTATGTCATCTTATCAGGCTGCCCAGCTTAAAAAAGACACTGACTTCAAAGTTCAGAACTATGCGCGCGGCGTGGTTATCCCAGGTCAAACAAATCCTACTCAGTCAAACAATCTGGTGGCACACATTGAAGATTTTGAAATCATTCGATGCCGTGAGCTGGATCAGTACACAACCTTTACCATCAACAACCGTACCTACGACTGGGGATTCATTTTAGGTGCGGACGCTCTTCGTATCATGCAAAAAGATGGTGGGGACGGTTTGCAAATCAAGACCAACCTTGGTCTTTTTGAATCTGAAAAAGATGAAGCCGTCACTAATTTGTTTAGCTATTGGAGAGGATACAAGTGCCCTGCTTATTGGAACAAACTGACAAATGTGCTCAATAGCACTGGTTCAGATACAGGTGTTACACAATTTGCAGAAAACGGCGTCATTCACATTATCACAGCACGTCAATAGAAGGAGAAATATAATATGACTATGAGACATTTTTTTAAACCTTACGCAGCGGCAGATGCTCCTGCTGCTAGTGCGACTAACAGTAGTCTCTCCTATGTCACGGATGGAATCGGAAACCTAGTGGAAGCTTACGTTAAGGTGTTCAAGAATACGGACGCAGCTATTGCACAGGATATAACTATTTCTATGCCGCTGCTTCCTGCAAACGGCTTGCAGATTTATGGGTGGATTGTCAGTGTCGTGAGTGGAACTACTGGGCAGGAGATAAATAGTTTGGTCATATCCTCACAACAATTAAACCGAGCCACGAATATCTTGACTCTTACAGTAGCACATGAAGCGGAGCTCCCGCAAAATAGCACCATCACAGTATGGTTTACCGCCTCCTGAGAAAGGCAATCTTTGTGAATGTTAGTCAGCGATGTTCTTAATATCGTAAAAAGTAAAGCTCTTGGTCGCGATAATTACAATCCTGACCAAGAGTTTATGCTGTTGAACTTTTTTAATCTGGCTCATTTTGAGCTATGGGATGCGCTTGCTAATTTGGATGATACAGCTCTGACGGAAATGACGGCAAATGTGACAAGTTCCAACATGGTCATTTCCACTGATAACAATATTCCCATCAAGGCAAGGCTGCAGGTATTCAATGGTGAGGGAAGACGTTTAAGAAAAGTTTCCAGCATCGATGTGGTGAGGAATCCACGTCTTGCACAGGATAAAAACGCTTATGTGATGATAAGCCCGTCTTCTTTTAGGTTGACCTATGTGCCTCTTCCTGGCGAGGTCATTCCATTGACTTTTTTTTATACTCCCGAAGCCGTTTCTTTGAATCTGAATGACGACTTAAATAATGTTTATCCTGAAAAACGTCTCCAATATCTTCTGGCGGATGGAACATTTTACCATTTGTGTTTTTCCGAAGAAGGAACGCGTCCTATAAGGCAGCAGGACAAAGCTCTCATTGAGTGGAAAAGGGGAATTGCCAGTGAGCAGGCCTCTCTCCTGAATGGACAATCCTTTTCTACAGAAGGAATGTGGTAATGCCTGTCAGTATGGAAAAATACGATCCGTTCGTAATCCCCGTTCCTGTGAGTGGCATAAATATGAATATTGATGAAGAATTTCTACCCTCTTCCTATGCCGCATCTATGATCAACTTAATACCTAATCCATTTGGATCTATAACATTACGTAATGGTACGCAGCAGGTGTATCAGTACGCAGGTAAAAAGGTCTTATATGTTATTCCCTATGTAAAGTTAGACGGGACACACTTTTATTTTACTGTGTGTGTGAATAGCACTGATTCCTCAAAATGTGATCTTTTTTATGGAAACACGCTGCTTTTTACCTTTGTAAGCTCCGTTAGGATGAGAGGATTCTCCTGTATGGGGGAGTTTTTGCTTTGTGATGGTGTTGACCCTATCCAAATCTTTAATGAATCCACTGTTTCTTTATCACCTCTGTCACAACAAATAACACTTGGTCTCACAAAGAGTAACTTGGGTCTTTTTTCGGTGGTGGGCAATTATTATGATGGAATTCATCTGAATCCTCACATATATGCAATCTACAATGGAATACATTATACAGTAACACCCGTGGGAGACCTTTTTACGTTGACGGATGTGAATGGAAATTCGCCAGATATTTCCGCTAACAATCAGGTTCTCTTTGTGGTGTATCCTCCTTACGCAGCTTTTTGTACTGTGATTGGCGGACGATTGTGGTTTACAGGGGAAGGGGGCACATCTCGTACGTTTAAAGTCCAATCTCAAGCGATGCTGATTTCCTATTCTTTTAGACTCAATATTCTTACGGACTTTTTGGATTCAAAAACAGGACTTATCCCCTCATTGTCTTTGAGTAATATCACTTCTACATCTGATTCTATTGATAGAATTGAACAGTACAAAAATTTCCTGCTGTTTTTTGGTAAAAAGCAAATATATGTCTACAATGGTTTTTATCCTGAGGCACCTAATTTTGATTTTTTCAAAAGTATTCCTTTTGGGATTTATCATCCTGACCTGCTCAAGAAAATCGCAGATGATATTTTATTTGTTTCGGATGGAGGATTTAAAAAGTTATCGACTACAATTACTTCATCTGCCTCTGTATCCAGTTTGAACAATCTCACCTTGGATGTTTCCGTTTCTGATATTAATGGACTTGATTTGTTCGTGATCGATATACAGCGATCTATCATAGATGCTGATTATTTGAATTGCTCTACTGCTTTTTATGCTCTCAACAAGCAAGTGATGTTTAAATTAGGATCTTATCCTGTCATTGTTTTTTCTTGCCTGAACGGAAGTTATATTCCTTATCTTTATGAAGGTGATTTTAGATGGACTTTTGGAATCGCTGAAGGTAATAACTTGGTTTATCTCGCATATGGGCAGAGTATCATTGTCTATCAGGAGGAATATGAAAGCCAAAAAGATTTCATTTCGGGAGATCTTTCTTTTTTGTGGAAAACTCCTACGCGAAATATGGATATTAAAACCTTTACATCTCAACATGTAGTGATTAATGCCGAATGCGATCCTCAGTTTTCCGCTAATCTTTCCACGGGTAAATGCAGTCTGACCCTTGATTTGATGGGAATGAATGGGAGAAATTTTTCTTTTTCAAAAACTCTTACCTTTCAATCTGGTGGAGATTTTTTAAATGGTTTTAAAGTAAGACGCACTCAAAATTACGGAATTTTGCCATCTATTGAATTCAAACAAATACTGAGCCTTACTTTCAACAAGGTCTTTTTCATTCTTTCGGGACGATCTTCACAGGGAAGATTTAAAATAAAAAATATTGCGATGAGAGGAATTTTTTCACATGGTTAATAAACTTATTCCTGATCATTTGCTTGACGCTCTTTATCAAGCCACTAATATATCTCCAAATAACAATGTGTTCACTCAGAATCAGCTTGCACGTCTTCCTATACCTGTTCTTGGTCTTGACAACATCATTAGCTGGACGAGTGATTGCTTGCAGGATACACAAAACCAAATAAATAGCATCATAGCGGGACAATTCGGACCAAACGGCAACACAAATCAATTCCTTGTTTATACTGAACCCAATGTTTTAGGAGCGGTCAGCTTGCAAGATATGCTCACTACGCTTGGAGCGTTGAATTTTGATGGGAGTAAAATTAATACTGGGACAATTTATGGTCAAAGCATACGTCCTTTATCGATAGCAGATCAACAGATCGGAAATGTTTCAGGTGTGAAGGTTCTTCCTGCAACCATTGCACTTTCCAAGCTTTCGCTTCCTACAGATCAAGCGTGTATCATCGGAAGCACAACAACCAATGGTGGCTCTGTATATTACCAATCGCTTTCTCCGTGGCTGGTTGCCACTGGAAGAGCGACAGACAATGGTATATCGGCACAAACTCTGGATGTCATCTGGGCGAATACAGCCAATACTTTTACAGGAGCAAAGATTACTCCTAATACAATTACAGGCGTTCAGATTGCTCCTAATACAATTACAGGCGTTCAGATTGCTCCGGGTAGTGTTCCTTTGTCAGATTTACAGTCAAGCGGTTATTTGGGAGTGGTGTGCTCAAGTAACAACAACTACGCTTATCAAGAAGTTAGTTTAGGAGCTCTGCAAGTTATTACGCGGACAACGGGCGCATCTTCCTTAACAGCCCAAAATCTGTCGACAATATTTAATAATGAAGACGGACACCCCTATGATGGATCACAACTTCAAGATGGCTCTGTTCCTCCTTCAAAGCTCGCTCCTGATCCAACTCGCGCTTTTGCATGGGGAAAAATCGATGGGAGAGGGAATGTTTTAAATGGATATAATATACAATCTGTCGACAGGAATTCTGCTGGCAAATATACTGTAAAGTTTTTGTCAGCTGCCCCTAATAATAAATACGCAATCATTATGAACGCCGTTAATGGCGATGGGAGTGAATTTAGCCACGGTTATCCTTACGATGAGACTCAAACCACGGGGCAATTTGATGTTTGGACAAAGAAAAGCGGACTGTATTCTGATACAGGCTTCTATATTACGGTGTTTTCATTATGACCAGTCTTAATATGAGAAGAATAATTCAATTTGACGAAATCAAGCCCATGGTTTCTGCAGCACCTGCTTTTTTCCCCAAGACTCAGGATGCGTTAGACGGGTGCTTTATCTATCTGATGGATGGATTTTGTTATGTAGGGATCAAGAAATTAAAGCATCATCCAGATATTGGAGAAGTGCAGATCATCTCGGACAAAAGTCAGAAGAGGTTTTTAAGCCCCGCGCTCTTTAGGATACTCTTATCCCTTGTTCACAGTCTTGGTTTTTCAAGAATGGCTATGCGGTTTCAGAGCGAACGACTCAAAAAGATATGTCTCAAAAAGTCATGGATTGTGCCGTGGGGATTGGGTTTTTATGTCAATAAGGATGGTGTCTGATGGCTGGATTTTTCAGTGGTAATGAACCTCAACCTCAACCAATGCGTCCTGCTCCTGAGCCGTTCAAGTTCGGCTCATTTAAGGATTTGCTGAACAATGTGGAAACTGTTCAGAGAACAGGCGCGGATGGTAAAGAGCATTTTGTTCAAAAGCAAATTACTCAAGACGATTCTGAGGTGAGCAGATTTTTGGAGATAGCAAAAAGAAGCATTGGAAGCCTTATTACTGAAATTTCTGCTGTTGCACGTGAAAATCCACGTTTGGTCGCTCCTTTTCAGGGTTTTATCAATGAAGTCTCAACACTGAACGATCAGGACTTGGCAGATTGGACTAACACAGTCCGCCCCGAAGACTTTACGGCTCTCAAGGACAATCTGATTCAGACGAATACTTTTCTAAATAATGAAAGCTGGGATGATTTCGACCACCAATTGGAAATTGATCTTACTGCGCGAGGACTCGCCAATAGCTCCGTTGGAAATGATGCACGTATCCGAGTACAACGAGGCCGCGCCATTACCAATAACCAAATCAGGAATCAAGCTGAAGTGTTAGGAGATCAGATGACATCTTCTGACTTGGCACGAAAGACGCAAATGTTTCAAGGTCGGCGTGATGCCCGTACTCGAGGAATGGATATAGCAGGTCAACAGTTTGGATTGGAACAACAGGAAGTGGATCGGAATCTCATGGGACGCGATGATCGGATGCAGAAGCTTATGACCATGCTGGGACTAAATCAAAATGCGATTAACGAAGATACTAACCGCAAAAGAGGAGCAAATATTGCCCCCACTGTGCTTGGCGCACAAGATGCTATTACAGGTCGGCAGCAAAGCGCATGGGCGCAAACCGAGCAGAACAAACTCAACCGCTATCAGATAGATATGCAGAAGTATCAGGCAGATCAAGGGTTGACGGGTAATATTTTTGGAGGTTTGGCAACAATTGGTGGTCTGGGTCTGGGCGGTTATTTGGGAGGAGGGGGGTCGCTCTTGCCTTCATTAGGTGGAGGGGGTGCTTCCTCATGGCTTTTGAATAATGCCCGCAGATCGGCAGGAGTATAGAAGATGGCAACCGCACTTTTAGACGGAATTAAAAGTATTACGGAAATATCCAAGCTGTCTCAGGCAGATCGAAAAGAGAAAGCCAAAGAGAGGTCAAAAGCGGGAGATATGGCCATCAAGAAAGCAACGCTTCTTGGTTCCATGCCCACAGAAGGCGGAACGATGGGTGAAGGGCTTATGGCAGGTGCGAATCGCATGGCTCAAAATCCTCATCAAAACGCCTGGACGGGACTCATTGAAGGTCTCATGCGCGGGTTTGGTATGGGACTTAAGGGCAAAGAAGCCGCGGAAAAACGCAAGCAGGTAGAAGATGCTCTCGACATGATTGATTATGCTATGCAGGGACAGGAATATCTGCAAGGCATTCAAGGTCAGGTTGCTCAGAAACGGGAGGATTTCGCCTTCATACCCTCTGAAAAGCAATATATGGATGCCGTTAAAGAAGGAACTCTAAAGCCAACCATTCAGACCATGCTTCAGGAAAATGGCATCGATCCCAATAATGTTACGCTTTCGGATGACAAAATGACACTATTCGTGGACAAAGATGGCAAGATTGAGAAAATTCCTGTTGCCAGCATGTTTAATCCCGAAGACTCAAGGAAATTCGGCTTTACAAACTCTATGGTCAAGACCAATCTCGAGCAGTCGGCTAATGAGCAGGTGAGAGGACTCGCTCAAGAAAACAACGCCATGAAGAGCAAGCTGGAAATTTATCAGGACATGTTTTCCAAAATTCAAGGCGTTGATCCTGCATTGGCGCAGATGGTCGCAGAGGGGGTGGTGGAAGGCGAGCAGATAGAAAAACAGAAACTCGGCAATGAGACCATGACCGCTGAGGCGAGAAAAAGATCATCTTTGGCAAGTCAAGATAGAGCCAATTTGGATAAGACCTATCGACCTAAAGAGCTTTTGTTAAGGGAACGCGAAGCAGAAACGGCGGAGCAGAATGCAGATTCAAAAACCGTAAAATTGATTCAGGAGTTGGTAGGTGAAGAAATAGACGCTAAAGAGGACTTTTTGAGGACTTCCCCCAGAATTATTGAGATCGTTGATAAGTATCCTCAGATTTGGGGATCGTTGGCTCAACTTCAATGGGAGAATGAAGACCCATCTTACTTTGAAGCCAAAAGGCGTAACTTGATGAACAGTGGAGAAAAAGGACAAGCTGCCGCTGAAATGATCAAATATATTAATAAGATGCAGATTGACGTTGCTCGTGGATTTATACGTCCCAACCAGTTTTTGGAGAAAAAAGGATCAAAAGCAGTGCCAAACTTCAATATGCCTGCGGCTTCCTTCAGGAAAATCATGGGCGAGCAAATCATGGATGCTAATGAGGACATTCAAAAGCTTAATAAACGTATTCAGGCAATCTCAGGAAGGCGTCAGGATCAATTCTATGATGCTTTCTCAGGGAAAAAAGAATATATCCCCCCAGCAGCTCCAAAATCGCTTGGAATGCGAGATACAACACCTCTACAGGGGGCAGATAGTGGGAAGGGGAGTGGGGTTACGATTGTTTTGTACGACCCAGAAACGAAGCAAGAAGAAGTTAAATCTGTCTCAGATTTGAACCAGGCAATCGCACAGGCAAAAAAGGTTGGTCTTGAAGTGAGAATCAAGTAATGCCAAGTAAATTTGCCCTTTTTGACCAAGGTATGTCGCAAGATCAAGGTCAGGTCAGTCCTCCTGTGGATTTACCGCAAAGCGGAAATAAGCCTATGTCAAAGTTTGACCTTTTTGATCAAGGCATCGGACAAACAGAAACATCTAACCAAACCGCACAGCCCACGCCAGAGAAGCGTGAAGGCTTAATGGGAATGCTTGAAGATGCGGGAGATTACTTTAGGAAGCATCGTGATGAGCGTTTAGCAAATGAGGAAAAGACAGAACCCTATACCTACGCCCAAAGATTTATGCAATTGGGCAGGGGTGTCACAAATACCTATACAGGATTAAAAGATATTTTGAGTCAATATGGAGCCTATCCTGTCCTCTTGGGAGCAGAAAAAGTTTTAGAAGTGGCAGGAGCAAAAGAAGCAGCTAAAGCCATTACACCTTACAAGGAAAGCTTTGGAGATAGCACTTCATTACATGACTCACAAAAGTGGTGGAATGAGCAGGCTGGAAGAGACATAACCCCTAAAGATAGTACTGGAAAGCAATTAAACCTCCTTGGAGAGTTTTTCGCTCCCCTGCCCGTTAAGGGCGGCCGAGCATTAAAAGAAGCTATTGCGGGTAAGACTTCTAAGGAAGCTGTTAAAAATGTTGCTGATCTGGCAGGAACGAATATAGCGCGCTCTACAGGGGCAGCCGAAGCCATGCACTTGGCAGATGAGCGTTTTTTCAGTAAA
>Ga0114968_10001186_pt1 | contig 19869 bp, 21 predicted proteins | sample M_130807_EF_Meta_FD_87020 | JGI IMG/M metagenome (GOLD analysis project Ga0114968, IMG submission 87020) | Freshwater microbial communities from Lake Montjoie, Canada to study carbon cycling - M_130807_EF_MetaG | ecosystem: Environmental > Aquatic > Freshwater > Lake | place: Lake Montjoie...
CACTTCTTCGGTCGTTGCACGCCTCAGCTCACGCCTTTCAGCAAAGTCAAACCAACGACCTCGATGTAATGTGGAGGTGTTGTCCCACATTACCAAGTCACCAACTTGCCAGTGGTGCTGGTAGATGAACTGTCGCTGTGTTGCATGCTCCATCATATCCAACAGCAACATTCGGCCTTCGGCTATCGTCATGCCCTGTATCTCACAGGCGTGGATGCCAACAAAGAGTATCTTTCGACCGGTACGGGGATCGGTTTGAACCAAGGGCCAGATAGCCGGCGGGATGGTTTTGCGTTGCTCTTCAGTGTATTGGTTGTCGCCAAGTAAAAAACGCGAGTGAAGCGCGTAGTGCACTGCCTGAAGCCCCTCGACCTGCCGCTTGCGCCAATCTGGAAGCCCATCCCAAGCCATTCGCAAGTCAGCAAACTCGGTTTCGCCACCAAAGTTAGGCACAGTGACTGCCGACAGCATTGAATATTTGGCACGAGGCTTTTGAAACGAACTGTCGCTGTGCCAAAGTTGATTGGCGACATTACCGACTATTTTGGCGTGCTCGCGATCTGCAACTTCGCCATCGACTTTGACGTTAGAGATGTCTGCCAACTCGGCGTACTCAAGACGATGTGGCCCACCCTTTAGCTTGCGAAGCCCCATATCCAATGGTCCTAAGGCTTTGGCAAATGCAATTTGCTGGGTCTGTGTCAAAGGCTGATTTCGAAACACGAGAACCGCGTATTGATCCATCGCATCTTCAACGGCTTTGACCTGAGTGGGCGTCAGCGGATCACGCAGGTCGATTCCAGTGACTTCGGCTGCGAAGGGTTGCAGTGGCGTAAGGTGAAGAGTACTCATGTTTTGCCCCATCATTCCATCTTGATGCCTGCAGACTTGACAATGGCAGCCCATTTGTCAATGTCCTGACGGATCTGCGCGTTGTATTGATCGGAGGTCGATCCCACGGGCTCCATGCCAAGTTGCTGCATTCGGGCTACGACCTCTGCACTGCGTACCACTTGACCGATGTCGGCGCTGATCTTTTGCAGCAGAGCTGGTGGCATGCCGGCTGGCCCAATGAGCCCAATGGCACTGACAGCACTGAAACCTGGTACGGCCTCAGCGATCAACGGAATCTCTGGATTAGACACCGCGCGTTTTGGACTGGACAAGGCGATCACTTTCATGCGGTTGTCTTTGACAAACGGCATTGAGGAGAACAGCACGTCAAATAACAAGGGGACTCGGCCACCGATCATGTCCTGCTGCGCAGGTGCGCTGCCTTTGTAGGGAATATGTAGAAGGCGTATGCCTGCCATGTTGGCCAACATTTCTCCCGCCAAGTGTGTACCAGTCCCGGTGCCCGGTGTCGCATAGCTCAGGGCATTGGGGTTTTTCTTAGCATACGCGATGAGCTCCTGCATGTTGTTGAAAGGCTGCGATGGGTGTGCAAAAAGTCCGAAATGCGCCTGCGCCACTTGAGACACTCCCACCAGATCTTTTTTGGTGTCATAAGGCAGATTGGCTTGCAAGCTTGGATTGATTGTCAGCGCCGTGATTGCCATTCCCAAGGTGTAGCCATCGGCCGGTGATTTGGCAACGATATTCGTGCCCAAAGTAGTGCCCGCTCCAGGTTTGTAATCAACTACGACAGGTTGCTTCCATAAAGTCTGCAGTCCAGCCGAGATGATTCGTGCAACGGTATCAGTAGGGCCGCCTGAGGGGAAAGGCACAATAAGTTTGACTGGCTTGTCGGGCCAAGCCTCAACGGCTTGCGCGGCCACGAAATTCGGCGCAAGCATTACGGCTGCAGCCATCAGAAAAATACAACGTTGGAAAGCAATGATCATCTATGAGTTTCCTGATTTCCTTTGAATTTATGTAATTGGCCTTCATCAAGCCAACTAACTTCCCTTTTATTTAATCATAAGAATCAACATACGGCAATGTTGGTGTGATGCTGCGTTTTCTTCTTTCTCGCTTTTAAAAGAAGATCGTTCACAACGCATCCATTTACTAGGGACTGCGTTCGTGCTGTGGATATCCTAGTGACCGTAAACAATATATTTATCTAATAATAAATTTGGTCAATACAAGACTTTTAATTTATTTTTTGACGAATTTTTTGCACAAGTGCTACGACTCGTGCGGTTTGACTTTCATTGATTTGATGAATATAAAAAATCAAATCTTTTCCTGGGATCATAAAGAGGTATTGCCCCTCGGCGCCTGCAAAGAAGAACATCCCTTTATCACCGCAGTAAGTCCATATCTGATAGCCGTAGCAACGGACGGGGGAATGAGTTTTAGAAATATCTGTCGTCGCCTTTCGAAGATATTGTCCGAAACATGACTCTTCGTTTTTGTATTCATCCATGACGAAGTGACCAATTCGCAACCAGTCTTCAGGAGCAGCACTGAATCCAGAGTATGCAGCCATCTGATTTTTTCGGCTCCTGAGTAAGGCACCGTCTTTAGAACTTCCGACATGCTGCCATATGTTCTTCTGGAAAAATTCCTGAAATTGGCCCGATGTGACTTCGTCAATAATTAATCCCAAAGCGATGGTATCGAAATTATTGTATTGATAGACTGCACCTGGCGGGTTGAGCTTCCTGTCAAACCTTTCCAACAATGCATAGTAGTCATCAGACATTGATCCTGTGTAGAGGGGCCAGCCAGCAACAGGATCGGCACCATCTTGCCATCCGTTGACTGTGCTGTGTTTCGAGCTGCCGCTTCGCATACTCAGCAATTCATCGACAGTTGCAAGACCCCAAGATGTATTTCCCAGCTTTGGTGCAACTTGTTGACCCCGCAATGAAAGACTCTTTATTTTTCCATCGCACAATGCCTTACCTACTGTCAATGAAGTTAGACTTTTAGTCATTGAATAGCCTAGCGGCGTTGAGTTTCTTAGCCACCCCTGTGCGTAGCGTTCCAATATGATTTGCCTGCGATAAGAGGCAATAAATATTCTCGTATTTTCTTTCGAAATCAACTTATCTAATTCACTGGGTATTGATGGATCTAGCGCATCGAAAACACTTGGTGACTTTAATGGATCTAGCTTGGAAGGTGCGTCCGACTTCTTGAAGGTGGCTATGTTGTAAGTGTTCCTGTATCCCTGTGCAAATGTGTACCATTCACTTTCAGTAAGTGCATACGCACTTGCAAATACTGTCAGGCAAGTAAGCGTTAGCAATATTTTTTTCATCTCATACCCCAATTGGAACGGACCCTAGTGAATTTCAATGATCAAGCAGACAAATCTATCCTGGATATCCCTGAGTACACATCCCATGTATCTTTTGGTTGGCTGATTGGCACTGGATCATGCACAGGTAAGTGCGATTGAAGTTGAGCACCCCTACTTTGCAATTCAAGAGCAAAGTGCTGCGCTGCATGAAGATTACTGCTTTGCAAGGCGGCCCCGATCTTGGATAGATAAGGATCAGCAGACACTGAGGGATCGAAATTCACTAGCGCTGTGAAAGCCATTCTTGAGGCATCCAAATCACCAGCTTTCAAGTTTTGCAGTAAAGCCTGCAATTTCTGACGACGGCGATTTTGCTTCTCACCTTGCGTCAAATTATTGCCACCCCATTGCTGAGCGTTACTGTCAATGCGTATTGCAAATGGATTTTCCATGAGACTTACTCCTTCTAATATTCAGTTACTTCTTACTAAACCTCTTCTTTTTGTGATAATTTTAAATTAAAATTGAATGATTTATTATCAAGTTTTAATAAATCTGAAAATTCAATAGATATTGAATTTCAAGGGATCAGAGCAACCAATCTGTAAATATCAAGCATAAAGTAGGCCTGCTTTAATTTCCCGAAATTCTTTCGCAGACCAGCCCTGGAAAAACCATTCATACCCTACAAGCTGGGCAATAGATTTTGGGCTTGTAGGTCTGAAAAATTTATACGTTTTTTAGCGCGTTGCTGGCGTGTTGACGCCGACATTGGTTCGAGGGTTTGTGGGCCCACGCGGGTCAGCCTTTTCTCCTCAGATCGGCATGAAAATCTCTAATGGACAATCTCGGTTCTTTAGAACTCAAGGTTGTTACAAGCTCAATTTGAGTAATTTAATGACATTTAAATTGCCATAACATTGCCGCGCTGTAAACCAGTGTCATTTCTTTTTACGCTGCGATTTTTTTGAGCAACCAATTTCGATCTGACCACCAGGTTGTTTAGAGCAAGTGTCGACGAGCAATCGATACCGATAAGACAGTTACTCTTACCAGGCACCCTGATTGAGCGTGGCTCTGCCCAATTGTTGCCTTTGGCATAACTCCCCCTCTGGTTGAGAGTGAGTCACTTCGTTCGGTAGAGAACCACTGCGTAAACAAAACTAAAGAATTACAGGGTAATCGACTAACAGTTTCAGTCAGATGCGCATTGACGCCCTATATTCCTTTAGTTAGCATGAATTTCGCAACAATGAAAAAGGATCCGTGAATGAAATTCAGTTCTCCAAACCGCTTTGCAGCCTTGTTTCTAATCTGCGCTTTAAGCCTTCCGAACCTCAGTTTTTCTAGCCCGACAGGCAAATTGACCGTTGCTGTTCCGTCTGAACCCGCAACGCTTGATCCGCATAAAGCAAGCAACCGCTACAACTACATGTTCAACAGCAACATGTTTGAAGGACTTTACGTTCGCAATGACAAAGCAGAATTGGTTCTCGCACTGGCTGAGTCTGTTGCCATTGCGTCAGATGGACTGACCTATACATTTAAATTACGAAAAGGCGTCAAATTTCACGATGGCTCAACGATGACAGCCGATGACGTGAAATTTTCTTTTGAAAGAGCCATCAATCCCAATACCAAAAATCCTTTATTGGCATACATCAAAACCATTGATCGCGTCGATATCGTGAATACAGACACGGTCGCGTTGAAGCTCAAGGAAAGAGATGCTATCTTTTTAAAGAAATTAGCTTTTGCAGGTTGGATTGTTCCAAAAAATTACATTCAATCTGTTGGCGAAGATGGTTTTGCGAAAAAACCCATAGGTACTGGGCCCTTTAAATTTGTTTCTCGCTCCATCAACGAGCAAATTGAAATGGAAGCCAATGAGCAACATTGGAGCTCAGTTCCAAAAGTCAAAAGCTTGATTATCAAAACTGTCCCCGAAGATGCAGTTCGTTTGGCATTGCTCCAAACTGGGGAAGCAGATATCGTCGCAGAGATGCCCCCGCCATTGGTTGACAGAATTAACGCGCTGCGTGGTGTTAAAACACTGTCGCATCCAAGCGGTGAGATCTATTGGATCGTCTTCAATATCAAAGATGGCGCCAAGGACAGCCCACTACTCAACCCCATGGTCAGGAAAGCTTTGAACCATGCAATAGACAAACAAAGCATCATCACGAACGTTCTGAAAAATCAGGCCGTTCAAATTTCAAGTGCACTTGCACCCTCCGTTGCTGCTGTGGATAAAAATTTGCAACCCTATGCCTACAACCCTGCGTTGGCTAAAAAAATGCTAGCTGATGCAGGATATCCCAATGGTTTGAAAATCGACATGTACAGCTCAGTGGGCCGTTACACGTTGGACAAAGACATTTCACTGGTTATTGCCAACCAACTGAAAGCAGTCGGCGTTGATGTCAATCTCAATCTTTGGGAATCATCCAAGTGGGTGGGTGATTTATCTAAAAAATACTACCCGATGAGTTACCAAGCATTTGGTAACACTGTGTTTGATCCTGAAGGTTTGATGATTTTTGGATTGCACAGCAAAGCTTTTTGGTCGTTTTATAAAAATGATACTGTCGACAAAATGATTGACGATTCCCTCAAAATAACAGAACAAAAAGATCGAGACACGCATTTCCAAAAAATTGACAAAATGCTTTACGACGATGCATCTCATATATTTTTATGGGAAAGCAAAATACTGATCGGCATGCGGGACAAGGTCAACTGGAGACCGCAACCAGGCGACAATGTTTACAAGTTTTGGAATGCCAGCGTCGATAAGTGATGACTCATCGATGGCGGTATTTGCTGGAACGGCTGATTCAGGCTGCGGTTTGCGTATGGGGTGTGTCGGTCATTATTTTCAGCATCACACACTTCATAGGCGACCCTGTCCAATTGCTGATGCCTGCGGAAGCATCCCAAGCAGATCGATTGGCGTATCAACAGTCACTTGGCCTAGATAAATCCGCCTTCGAACGCTATATTATTTTTTTCACACATCTAATGCACGGCGACTTAGGCCAGTCCTATCGTTTCAACACGCCTGTTTTAGAGTTGATTTGGGACAAGTTTCCCGCCACGATTGAATTGGCCGTAGCCGCCATTATTTTTGCAATCATCGTTGGCGTTGGCTCAGGTATCTTGTGTGCAATTCGACCCAATACTTGGTGGGACCATTTCTTCGAATGGTTTTCGTTATCTGGCATGGCTGCACCAACATTTTGGGTTGGCATCATGTTGATCATGCTTTTTTCTGTTGAGCTGCGATGGCTACCAACGTCAGGACGATCAGGAATGACGTCACTGGTCTTGCCCGCAATCACTTTAGGATGGTATTCAACAGCGGTTATTTCAAGAATGACCCGATCAACCTTACTGGAAACCCTGGATACAGATTTCATCAAAACATCGGTTCTGAAAGGTACACCTTCTCACATCATTATTTTCAAGCATTGCATGAAATTCATGCTGCCCACTTTACTCACCATCATTTCACTGCAATTTGTCACGTTGTTGGCGGGCGCAGTCATTACAGAAACTATTTTTTCTTGGCCTGGTATTGGACGGCTGTTGATTCAATCTGCTTACGGAGGTGACTATCCCGTCGTTCAAGGGATCACTGTAGTTTGTTCCATTATTTTTGTAGTGATTCAGTTTTCAGTCGATGTTGCTCAATTCTTTTTAGACCCCAGGATTGGACAACGCCAATGACTTTGAAGAACTTGAACCTGACTCAGTTGAAAATACAAATCACTTGGTTTGTCTTGATGACCTTCGTAACATTGGGATTGTTTGGAACTTGGCTAGCCCCCTATGACCCGACCCATCAAGACTTGTCACAATCACTTGCGCCTCCCTTTTGGCACTCTGGAGGCTCACCAGCGCATTTATTAGGGACGGCACCCCTTGGACAAGACATTCTCAGTGGCATCATGGTTGGCGCGCAAGTTTCGTTACTTGTTTCTTTGTGTGCAGTTGCTTTATCTGGCTTGGTTGGCGTTGTCATAGGACTTATTGCGGGCTACCTTGGCGGCAGGGTAGACACGGTATGCATGCGTTTAGCTGATATCCAACTCTCCATTCCCTTTATCCTTTTGGCCATTGTCATGATAGGAGCGATGGGGCCCAAACTCAGCAACGTGATATTTGTGATTGCAGTGACGAACTGGGTGACCTATGCCAAGGTGGTTCGAACTGAGACGATGCGTCTTCGCGAAAGAGATTTCGTTAAATCTGCACGCGTCAGTGCCACGCCAATCGGCTTGATTTTGTTCAAACACATTTTGCCCAATGTGATCAATTCCATCATCGTCATCGCAACTTTGGACATTGGAAAAGTGATTATTTTCGAATCCGGGCTGAGCTTTCTGGGGCTTAGCGTGCAACCACCCACTCCGTCATGGGGTGCCATGCTAGCGGATGGACGCAAATACATCAGCATTGCTTACTGGCCTTCCATGTTTCCAGGAATTGCAATTTTTGTAGTCGTTTTGTCTGTCAATTTTCTGGGCAATTTCCTGCGTACACATTGGGACCCGCAATCCAAGAGATGAAGACAGCTATGACACCTCTTTTATCTGTCTCCAATTTGCAAACTCATTTTAAAACACCCCATGGCATTGTTCAAGCGGTCAATGATGTGAGCTTTCAATTGAAAAAAGGTGAAATACTGGGCATTGTGGGTGAGTCAGGTTCTGGGAAAAGTGTCTTGGCGCAATCACTGATGCGAGTTGTACCTGAAACCAATTTATGCAAGGCCAGTGGAGAAATCAATTTCAATGGAATTGATTTAATGAATCTCACACCGAATCAGATGCGAGAAATCAGGGGAGCTTCCATCTCGATGGTCACTCAAAATCCCAGCACATCGCTTAACCCTGTTTTCACTGTAGAAGAGCAATTACTTGAAACTTTGAAATTTCATCCTCAGGATCAAATTAAAAATCCAAGGAAAAGAATGCTTCAATTGATGACAGAGGTTCAACTGCCCAATCCCGAATTGGTCGCCAAGCGATATCCTTTTCAACTCAGTGGCGGCATGAAGCAACGCATTGCGATCGCCATGGCGTTGATGTGTGAGCCAAAATTGCTAATTGCAGACGAACCAACAACAGCCTTGGATGTCACGATTCAAGCTCAACTCTTGGAGTTAATCAAATCAATCAGGAATACGCACGGCACATCAATCATTGTGATCACCCATGATTTAGGTGTTGTAGCCCAACTTTGTGACACAGTTGGCGTCATGTATGCCGGTCAATTGGTCGAATACAACACTGTTGAAGAAATTTTCCAAAATCCCAGACATCCCTATACAAAAGCTCTTTTGGATTCAAACCCAGTATTCGGAAATAAGCAGTCGAGTTTGAAAGCCATGAAAGGACAACCCCCGCAACTAACCAAGTTAGGTGCTGGATGTTCATTTGCTGATCGATGCGAGCAAGCCCTACCCTTGTGTCATCACACACCAACAGATTTGATTCGATTGGGCGAGTTCTACTACCACCGATGCTCCGTCCCTACACTCGATGGTGTTGCAAATCTATGATTGAAGTCAAATCACTTAAGAAGCAATACCCTATTTCTGGCCATGGTTGGGGTGATAAAAATTCGTATGTAGTCCATGCAGTCGACGATGTGAGCTTTGTCATCGAAGAAGGCGAGGCATTGGGAATGGTGGGCGAATCCGGTTCAGGAAAATCTACCATCGGGCAAATGCTGCTGATGCAAACTCAGCCCACATCGGGAGAAATATACTTTGATGGGATTCCCATCAGCTCATCCAAAAAACAAGATTCGAAACTCTTAGTAGGAAAAGTTCAATCTGTTTTTCAAGACCCTTTTGACAGTCTAAACCCGCGAATGAAAGTGCGCGACATCATTGCCGAGCCAATGTCCAATTTAAAGTCATGGTCGAAACATGAAGTTGATTCACGAGTTGAAAAACTGATGACACAAGTTGGTCTGAGCACTGAGCATTTAAACAAATATCCCCATCAAATGAGCGGCGGGCAAAGACAACGCATCGGTATTGCCCGAGCCATATCAGTCAATCCACGATTCATTGTCTTGGATGAGCCAGTATCTGCATTGGATGTGTCTGTTCAAGCGCAGGTGGTAAACCTCCTGCTAGAAATACAGAAAGAGAACAAGACGACATTTCTCTTCATATCTCACAACCTTGCCATTGTTGAGCATGTTTGCAGCCGAATCATCATTTTGTATTTAGGCAAAATTGTTGAAATCATCGAGACCGCAAAACTTCACCAATCCCAACTTCATCCCTATACCCAGGCCCTCATTCAATCCATCCCTGTCCCTGACCCAACCCGGGTCAAGATTGGAAATACATTAAAAGGCGAAATCGGAAGTGGGACGTCTATATCTAATGGCTGTCGTTTTAGTCCGCGATGCCCTCAAGTGCAAGCAAAGTGCTTAGAACAAACACCACAGTTGATTGAAATCAGTCCAAGGCATTGGATGGCCTGTCATCAGTACCATGATTTTTAATGAAACATTAACAAGGAGACACTATGCAAAAAATGATCGACACCGCATTAGAAGACGAATACAACAGCAAGGGCTACATCACCATCAAAAATCTATTAACGCCCGAAGAGGTGAAGGTTTTGATTCAAGCGACAGATACTGTCGTCAACATCGATGGGCCACAGGTGATGCGAGAAAAGAATGGCTTGCCTCATGTGATTTATGGAATGCATTTGGTTGACAAACGCATGGATGCTTTGTCAAAACATCCTAAATTGGTGGGTATCGCCGAGCAACTTCTAGGCAAGTCCATTTACGTTCATCAATCGCGTGTTAACGCAAAGCAAACAGGCGGCGCCATCGTGAATTGGCATCAAGATTTTGGCACTTATCATCGGGTTGACGGTGTACCGAAACCTGATGGCATCATGATTGCGATATTTTTAAACGATGTCACCGAATGCAACGCCCCACTAATGGCAATTCCTGGCTCGCATACCGAAGGTGTTGTATCACAAGCCAGTACTGAAACCGAAGCAGAAGATCGAGATCGAGCTTCGAAGTATCGCTACGATATCACCATGGAAAAGATGTCTGAACTCATCCATAAATATGGTTTAGAAACCATTACTGGCCCAGCAGGCTCCATCGTTTTCATGAACATGCAAGTGGTTCACGGTTCGACCGTCAACATCACGCCTCTGAAACGGGTCATTCTTTACTTGAATGTTTGCACAACTGATAACCAAGGCACCACATTTGCGCGCCCTGAATATTTGGCTGCAAGAGATTTCAATCCCATTCGATCACTCCCAAGTGATTGCTTAACATCGCTGGCAACAGCCTAATTAAAAGGATATTCATCATGCGACCCAATACTGTCAAAGAAAAATTATCAAAAGGTGGTTCTGCATACGGAACCATGGTTTTTGAATTCAACAGCCCTGGCTTGCCCGCCGCACTAGTTGCTGCCGGTGCAGAATTTGCGCTTTATGACATGGAACACAGCGGGTTTACTATGACTGACATGAAGGAACAATTTTCCTATTGTCGTGGCATAGGATTGATTCCCATTGTTCGCCCACCAGCCAAAACTTATGCTGCTGTTTCCCAGCTTTTGGATCTAGGTGCAATGGGTTTTATGTTTCAAATGGTTGAGTCCAAAGAAGAGGCCGAAGAGTTAGTCAGCTGGACTCGCTATCCACCTCGTGGCGTTAGAGGTGCGATGTTTGGTGGCGCGCACGACGATTATGCAGGTGGCAATTTATCTGAAATTATGCATGCCGCCGACGCAAGAACCTTTGTATTGGCCATGATTGAAACCAAAAAAGGCGCAGAAAATATGGAAGAAATACTGGAAGTTAAAGACATTGATGGTGGCCATTTAGGTCAGTTCGATTTGTCTCTCTCTTTAGGTATTCCAGGACAGTTTGAAAATCCTGCCATTCAAAACACAATCAACCGACTGGTCAGCACATGCCAACGCCTAGGTAAAACCGCTGCATGCATGGCGCCTACATTGGATACCGCATTAGATTGGCAAAAAAGAGGCTTTCGGATGATTTCATATTGCTACGATACCGGCCTCATGCAGGCGGGTTTGCGCTCTGGCATTGATGCAATGAGATCGGCTGAAAAACCATAACCATGCTCATCAATTGGTTTTGTCGCGTTAGCTGTTTGCGCCGAAGTCGAATTCGGCTTTGATCAAATCTTAATCAGCTTGAAGTTAACAGAAAAAATCAAAGGGTTTTCTTCTGTTGTTTGAGAATGCAAAATTCAGATCTTAAACTTCATACCCTTCCACGAAACTAGTCAACCTTAATTTGGTTTTCCTTCACGATCCTGCCCCATAACTCAATTTCTAAACGGATTTTTTTCCCATATTCATCCGAACTGCTGGCTACGACATCAAAGCCCATGTCGGTCAGTTTGGCTTGCAAAGCCGGAGATTTGAGTGCACGAACTAAACTGTCATTTAACTTAGCCAAAACGTCTTGTGGCAGTCCGGCAGGCCCCAGCACACCATAAAAAGGGGCAGCGTTTGGCAAGTTCAAGCCTTGTTCAAGAAGTGTCGGAACATCAGGGAGCATGGGCGAACGCTTGCTTCGCACAATGGCCAATCCAATTAACTTGCCCGCCTTCACTTGAGTACCCGTTGGAACAAGGGCATCGATCAACACAGGCACTTGTCCACCCATTACATCCCTTAAAGCTGGGGCTACGCCGTTGTAACCAATGTGTTGTCGATTTAATTTGTACTGCGAGGCCACCATTTCAAACCAAAGGTGGCCATAACTGCCTGGCCCCCCACTTGTATAAGACAAAGGATCGTTGTTTTGCTTGGCAGAGTCCAATAAGTCTTTGAAATTTTTTGCATTGAATGATGGATTTGATACAACCAGTAGGGGTTGAGTCACGACTTCAGAAATAGGCGTTAAATCCTTGACTGGGTCGTAAGGCAGTTTTTTACCTAGGGCACTGTTAAATGCAATCGGCACCCCTACACCCGCTAGCGTATAACCGTCTGGCTTAGCTTTGGCAACGGCATCGATGCCAATGACTTGTCCAGCGCCAGGACGGTTTTCAACCACCACGGGTTGACCCAGTAACTCACCCCAAAAAGGGGCCAAGGTACGAAATGCAGTATCCACACCTCCCCCGGCTGCGACGGGCACGATCAGTTTGATGGGTCTATCAGGGAAGCTCGATTGCGCATGGCCAGTCAGCCCCACCATGCAAATACTCAGGATAAGAATAGTTCTTAAAAAAAACATACGCGATCCTTCAGAAGATTGAAACAGATTAAAGTATACTAGTATACAAGTTATCTTGTATTAAGTTTAATGCACAACACATCTATGCAACTCCAGTTAGGCGTCACCGTCATGCCCGAATGGTTTCAGTCGGAGGGCATTGAAACCGTTCTGGACAATCTGCAAAAGATCGGCGCCACATCTTTAGTCACCAGCCCATACTTGCTCAGCTTAGCAAATACAGGCGAGGGGGCCAGAGAGCCTCCTCCAGACGGAGAGGCGGGACGGGTGCGTCCCCTTGACCGCGCTCTGTGGGGGCATCGAGAAACTTGGGTCAAAACAGCACCCAGCCTGACTCACGAGATCGAACGTTACACAGGTTTACGCTACCAGCCCAGTACGCCAGGCTCACTGACTAAGACAGAACCTGACTTCATGGACCGCGTCATTGAAAAAGCAACTGCGCGGGGCATCAAGGTCTATCTGCAAGTCATGGCGGCAAGTCCCCCAGGCTATCGCGTCCAATTTTCAGGTGCTGTTGATGAAGATCAGTGCAGGGGACCAGATGGACTGTTACACCCGCATCGTGTAGACCGAAATGCCAGTCTGGCCAGTCCACACGTTCACGCTTACGGTGCAGCTTTGCTGGCAGAACTTGCGCAGCGCTATCCCCAAGTGGTCGGTTTTCGAATTGATTGGCCTGAGTACCCGCCCTACGACTTGCGCAGTGCATTGTTCGACTTCAGTCTTCATGGACAACAAGCCATGGCCGCCCAAGGCGTGGACCCTGTTTTAATGGGAAACCAACTTAGCCAAAAGCTCAAAGAGTGGCAACTCGTCGCCAAGGGTGCAAGCGAATTGGGGTCCTTGCAAGTCATGAATAGACTTCGCGAGTCAGGCTGGGAAGAATGGATGAGTGCGCAAGGTCCTGCAAAAGGACTGTGGGCCAGCAAAAGGGCGAGCGTCCGGCAAATGATCCAGACTTATCGACAAGCGCTGGATTCTGTATCTGGCCCTTATCGACTGTTAGAGCCACAGGTCTTTCCTCAACCCATGAGCGCTTGGTCAGGCTTTGACTGGGAGGGTTTGTCTCCATACTGTGCGGCTGTAGGACTCAAGCTCTACACCATGCATTGGCCCATGATCGCCCGGTACTGGGCCAGAGACTTGATCGGTACCTCAGAAGGGCATGCAGCAGATCAATTGACACAGGCTCTGTATCAATGGATGGGTATGGGGCCGGGTATTGATGCTTCGCAGTTAAGTTATCCCCCGCCTGACACGCCTCATCCAGTAGGTGACGAAGCTCAAGTTGAAAAACTGCAAATAGCGCAATCACAAGCAGGGGGTGTTCCGGTCATCGCTTTCACACACAGTTATGGACCGGCGGAAGATTTCATGCACCGATTCAAATTGGCTGCCCAAGTGGTGACCGCAGTCGGTGGCTCAGGCCGGATTTGGATCAATCGGTATGGCTATCTGAGCGATATGAAACTGGGATTACTTGCACAATACATGCGCAACCGAGGCACTAATTGAGTCGCTTATCTCTTGCCCCAACAGACCACTCGCTTGCAAGCCAAGTGCATGCACGATTGCGTTCGGATATTGTGCACGCTCGCTTGAGGCCTGGCGAATTACTTTCAGAAAACCAACAAGCAATGCGCTTGGGTGTCAGCCGAACGCCTGTTCGAGAAGCGGTACAGCGCTTGGTCAGAGAAGGCTGGGTGCACGTCTTACCTCAAAGGGGCACCAGAGTATCACTCTTGAGTAAGCAACGAATTGAAGAAGCCCTCTTTGTGCGTGAAGCAGTGGAAACCCACGGTGTTCGGCGGCTTCTGGATAGCCATCTCAATGTAACGGACTGGTCATCACTTGAGCAATGCATACAAGCTCAAAAAACCGCATTGAATGCCCAAGATTTAGAAGCCATCATGGAAGCGGATGCCACATTCCATAGAACATTACTGGAATTGAGTGGAATGGGCGCTGCGTGGCCTATCGTTGCGCAAGCCAGAGATATGCATCAACGCGTTCGTGCCATTGCGGTACCGGAGCTTCTCAGTGGAGAACAAGCTTTAAAAGACCATCGTGCCATTGTTTTGGCCCTTCGTCGGCATGACTGCGCATTGGCAATTCGGAAAATAGAAAGTCATTTGAAACACAACGCTGTTCTGGTTCAAAAAATTGCCGATCGACATCCAGACTATTTTGTAAGGGAGCTTCATGCTGACCAACTCCATTGAAATCATTGACAACAGGTTTAACCAACTTGTTCTGGGCAATGTACATTTGGAAACGCTCTACACTGGATGCAGATGGTCAGAAGGTCCGGTCTATGTACCAGCTGGTCGCTATCTGCTGTGGTCTGACATTCCAAATGATCGGGTCATGCGATGGGACGAAACAGACGGATCCGTGTCGGTTTTTCAGTCTCCGGCCTGGAATTCCAATGGACATACTCTTGATCGACAAGGGCGAGTCATTGCCTGTGAACACCGAGGTCGTTGTGTATCCAGAACGGAACACGATGGTCGCAGAACTGTGCTGGCCAGCCATTTCAATGGTTCGCGACTGAATTCACCCAATGACGTGGTGGTGAAATCCGACGACAGCATTTGGTTTACAGATCCAACTTATGGTATCGACTCCGAATACGAGGGTGATTTCGCACATTCTGAAGTGGGCGCATCGCAGGTCTATCGCATCGATGGACTAACAGGTGAGTTAAGTGTCGTCATTCAGGACATGGAAAAACCCAATGGCTTGGCGTTTTCTCCCGATGAAAATTACCTTTACGTTGTTGATACTGGCATCTCGCATCGGCCAGATGGCCCTCGAACTGTGAGGCGATTCGCCGTAAGCTCGGATGGAAAGGCGTTGGAAGCCAATAGCGAATTGTTCGCTCAAGCGACGGTCGGGTTATTCGACGGATTGCGAATCGACATTCATGGCAATCTCTGGCTTGGTGCTGGCGATGGGGTTCACTGCGTCAGTTCACAAGGAGAATTACTTGGCAAGATCAAGGTTCCTGAAGTGGTGGCTAACGTATGCTTTGGGGGTCCGAAGCGAAACCGACTGTTCATTTGTGGAACCAGATCCTTGTATGCCATCTATTTGCGAACCACGGGTGCTGGGTGGTTGTATTCATAAACCGGATACAAATTTCAAAGGCTTCAAAATCAAGGCCGCATGTGTATTGCTCAAAAAACCTTGCAGTTGTATAAAGACTTTCAAATGTTGACCCTTCAACCGCTGCTAGATCGCCGCGGGTATCAAAATAGCCCTGAAGCGCGTTTTTTTGAGGTGCAAAATGTTATCGGCGTTAACTCGGAGTTTTTAAAACATTACAACCCCTGACAGCCGATGTGTCGCATAAGCAGCCGATCCCGCTGAGCTAGAAAGTTATTGAGATTTCTCAACAGCAGTCATCCAAGCGTTTGTCTACGGAATTGGCGGAATGCCAAACATCATTTCCACCGAAGATCCAGTTTGCGTCCATTAGCAGCACAGTCACGCAAATAAAGATTGATCAGGCTTTGGTAGGGAATTCCCACTTGTTCTGAGATTCCTTTGAAATAACCAATTGAATCTTCATCCAAACGAATGGTGATTTGCTTCTTGAGCTGAGTCGCATAGGGGTTTTTGCGGGCATTGCTGAAATCGTATTCTTTTCTCATACTTGACCTTTTATCGATATTGCTTAGATTCATGGGGTGAAGCTTTTCGAGCAGAAATGATCCTGATCACATTACCTTCCTCACGGTAGCAATGGCAAACCAGCACCACTTTAAGTGAGCTGCTTAAGCCAAGCAGGACGAACCGTTCTTCATCTTCAGAATGATCAGGGTCGTCAATTAATTTGGCGTTTTCGTCGAAGAACACCGTGCGTGCCTCATCAAAAGTCACACCGTGCTTCTTTTCGTTTGCCGTAGCTTTTTTGGGATCCCACTCAAATTTAATTTGACTCATAATTACAGTGTAGTTTATTTTAAAATGAGTGCAAATATTTTTTATCAACACTCGCTCGGCAGCATGATCACCCAGTGCTTGCCATCCCAGCAAGCGTAAAGCGTAATGCCACTCAAAGGAAAGTCCGTGTAGGATATCTCTTGGCGGGCATGTTCATTGCCATTACCGTCTTCATAAATCATCACCGCCCTGCCCTGCGCTACTGCCTTACACACCAGGACAAACCAGTCGTCAGTGCCGATTTCACACAAGTGACTGGCAATGGCATCCATCATCCAAAAGCACTCAGCGTTTTCAGCCAAGTACTTGGTGCCATCTGTCACTAGGTGCCTGCGGCTGATACGGTAGTATTTCTCAGTGCTTAAGAATTGGCGAAGTAGCTCGCATGCGCTGGAGTGATGTGATGAACTTAGACGGCAGCGTGAAAGATGAGATCCGCTTGCTGCCCGACATGACCAAGGGCAAGCACGCTCGTACAGTTTTTGTGAACATCAAACTGCGCGAGGAATTGCAAGCCTACGCCGCCAATTCCAATTGCGTGGACCGCAGCTATCCGTTCTTTGCCAGCCAAAAGAGCGTCAAGGCGGGCTTCAACGCAAACAGCTTGGCGCAAACATTTGCCATGCTCTAGGAAGGCGCCGGGCTTGAAGGCGCCAGCAGTCACAGCGGGCGGAGGACGTTTTTAACGAACCTAGCCAACAAGGGAACATCTATTCACATATTAAAACGCTGGCAGGTCACCGCAGCATCCAAACCACTGCAACTTATCTTTACAGCAGCCCTAGCCAATTAAAGGCTGCGGTGGAATTAGCCTGACAAATTTAGCTGAGTTAAACCAACTAATTTATTTCTTCAATTCGTCAAACTTGGCAGCCATGGTCGGGTTGCCACGGGTTAGCTTTTTGATGGTTACATCCTGCGCTTTGTCGTTAGCTAAGCGTAAATTTCTATCTGAATTGAGCAGGGCATCTCTTGTTTTATTGAGGTGTTCGATTGATTTGTCGATCTCGTCGATTGCTTTTTTGAAGTGACTTGACGCCAGCTCATAGTTACGACCAAATGCCGTCTTGAAGGTTTCCAAATTGGCTTCGAAGTTTGTGATGTCAATGTTCTGCGCCTTCACCAGCGCCAGCTCGGTTTTATATTCGAGTGACTTCATTGCCGCATTCCGAAGCAGCGTGATGATCGGAATAAAAAACTGCGGCCTCACGACATACATCTTGGGGTAGCGGTGGAACATGTCCACGATGCCCGTATTGAACAACTCGCTTTCCGGCTCAAGCAGTGAGACCAGGACGGCATACTCGCAGCCCTTTTCGTTGCGGTCTTTGTCTAATTCTTTTAAAAAGTCTTCGTTCTTTTTCTTGGTGGCGGTTTCATCGCTTTCATTCTTCATCTCGAACATGATGGAGACGATTTCTATGCCTGACTCGTCTTTGTCTTTGAAGATGTAGTCTCCCTTGCTCCCGCCCTTGGCATCGTTGTCTTTTTCGAAATAGGCACGCGGGAACGCCATGGAGCGAATGCGGTTGAACTCGGTCTCACAGTGCTGCTCCAGGGTTTCGCCGACCATTTTGGTGGACAGACGCGCTTTCATGTCGCGCAGTCTCTCAATAGCGTCGTCACGGTCCTTGATCTGTGTTTCGTATTTTTCTTTGAGGGCGGTTTCGGCCAATTGCTTTTCCATGCGGGAAAGCTGCAAGCTGCTCTTGACTTCGTCTCGCTCTTTCTCAACAGCGCTGACCGCCTGGTTGACGGCCAGTTGCTGCGCAAGTTGAAGGTTGTCTAACTTGGCTTTGAGTCCCTGTATCACAGCGTCTTTGTCAGACTGGGCCTTTTGCAGGTCATTGGACAGCTGCGCTTTGGCCAGTTCAACCGCATTGCGCTTGTCTTGCTCAGCCAATTCAAGCCGGTCGTGCAATTGCTGTTCAAACTCGCCGTCCCGCACTTGTTTGATGATGTCGGCATACCCAGCCTCATCAATCTTGAAGGCTTTGCCGCAGTGCGGGCAGTTGATTTCATGCATGACTTATCCCCAATGTCTTTGAACTTGATGAACAACCTATTTGAGCAAAAGCCGACTCATACAGCGGCACCAAAGCCTGATCGGCAAGGCAAATGCGAACCCAATTGAGGTGCGGCGCCAACGCTTCAGCCTTGGCCAACACCTGCGCTGTCAGGCGAGCCGCCAAGGCAGGTGGGAACTTGAACATGCCGGTGCCGATGGCGGGCACGGCCAAACTCCTCAGGTCGTTGTCATGGGCAATGCGCAGCATCGACTCGAGCGCCATCTGCATGTACTTCTCGGGCTCATCGTTGGTCACATAGTGGGCTGAACGCACATGGATGACCCACAAATTGGGCAACTTGAACCCCGGAGTAATCAAACCGGCCCCCAAGGCCAAAGGCGCAAAAGGCCGGCAGTACTCTTCAAGCTTCGGGCCCGCTGCTGTGTGAATCGCCCCCGCCACGCCTGAGCCCATGCGCAAATTAGCGTTCGCACTGTTGACGATGGCATCCGCATCGGGCTGCTTGACGATGTTGCCGTAAATGATTTCGATCTGCATAAGAGAACTCCGAAAGATTGGTGTCCATCTTCACTTGGCTCAGGCTCATGACATGAGCTTAGCTGGCTTCGTTGGCACAGGGTACATACTCAATGCGGCATCGAATATGGCCAAATTTTGGTTGAAACGTGGTTAAATACTGGTTCGAATGTGTTTTGGATCATCCTATGCCAGCAATTGAAGCGTTGACGTCTAAGGGCTTTGCCCTGTTTGACACGATCCCTCCAGACCTGATGGGGTTTGGCTTGGGGTCTTCGTTCAATGCCAAATCGGTGCAATCGTTCTTGAGCCTGAAAAAGGAAGAGGTTTCGCGCATTGCCGATGTGTCGCCCAAGTCGGTGCGTTTTGACGCAGCCATGCCCGAGCCGGTGCGTGAAAGGCTGCAGGAAATCGCTATCACCATCAATTTGGTGGCCAAGTTCATGGCAAACTCCAAAAAGTATTCATTGAGAAGCAACTGACTAACATGCTGATCTGTTAAGGATGCATAACTGTTGGTCAGCATGGGTTCAATAGCGCGCAAGCGTTTTCTCAATTTCTTTGCGCAGTTGCCGCACCAAAGAGTCTGGCCCCAGCACTTTGACGTCTGAGCCAAACCGCAGAATATCCCCGATGAGTTCTCGCTCATCCGAGTAAGGCACCTCCAAGGTGTAGCTGCCGTCTTTGGCCAATGTGCCCTTTTGGTCCGGATGCCATTCTTCGAACTGCACCCACCGTGCGCGGATTGCAGAAAACTGCAGCTTGGCAACCGCGTTGGCCTGACCACCAAAGATGCCGTAGCCGCTGCTCATGTGCTTTTTGAGTGTCGGCGGGTCGAGCTCCTTGGCGGGCTTGTCCAGAACTTGGGCGGTTTCAATCGCGTCAATGGCAAAAC
>Ga0114968_10001187_pt1 | contig 19869 bp, 17 predicted proteins | sample M_130807_EF_Meta_FD_87020 | JGI IMG/M metagenome (GOLD analysis project Ga0114968, IMG submission 87020) | Freshwater microbial communities from Lake Montjoie, Canada to study carbon cycling - M_130807_EF_MetaG | ecosystem: Environmental > Aquatic > Freshwater > Lake | place: Lake Montjoie...
AAATTAGAAGAAGTTTACGCACAATTAGTACGTTAAAAATTAGTATTCCTTAACAATTTGCTGGGCTAAAATTGAATATTATTTAGGGCTTTAATGCCTTAGCATAAGCAGCCAACACCCTCACCCTTGCTTCCTCATGCACCACAATGGGTTGAGGATAAGTTAAGCTGTCTAACTCTGGTATCCATTTTCGGATATATTGTAATTGTTTATCAAACTTCTCTGTTTGTAATCTTGGATTGAAGACTCTAAAATAAGGTGCAGCATCACATCCACTACCGCTCGCCCACTGCCATCCACCATTGTTTGCTGCAAAATCAAAATCCAATAATTTTTGTGCAAAATAAGCTTCCCCCCAACGCCAATCAATTAGTAAATGCTTAGTTAAAAAACTTGCTACAATCATGCGAACACGGTTATGCATAAATCCAGTGGCGTTCAATTCACGCATGCCAGCATCAACAATTGGATACCCCGTTTGTCCCTCACACCATGCTTCAAATTCTTTTTCATTATTGCGCCATTCAATAAAATCATATTGCGCTCTAAAAGATTTTCCCTCCGCCACATGCGGGAAATGCCATAAGATCATATGATAAAAATCGCGCCAAATTAACTCATTAAAATAAGTGGTATTGATAGCCACAGTTTCTAAAGCCAGCTGTCTAATTGAAATGGTACCGAATCTTAAATGCATCCCAAGATGCGAAGTGCCTCCTTCTTTCGCTGGGAAATTTCTTTGATCAGTGTAATTTTTTACAGTGGCTTCTTTCCATTTTTTTGCAGGCACCACTAAATCCGTTTTTTCAAAGCCCATGGCCTTTAAACTTGGGATAGGTAATGGTTTGATATCAATGAAATATTCCGTGCCTTTTTCCGATGGCAATAATTTAGTAGGATTTGCATCCCATGCAGCTTTCCATCTTCTGGAATAAGGCGTGAACACAGTATAAGGTTTCCCATCCTCTTTGGTCACTTCGGACTTTTCAAAAATCACTTGATCCTTGTATGCATGAAACTCAATCTTATTCTTTGCTAAATCAATTGCAATTTGCGCATCTCTCTGTATACCGTAGGGCTCGTAATCCTGGTTTGTAAAAACAGCTTGAATTTGATATTGCTTTTTCAGGGCTTCAAAAGCTTCAGCCGGATGACCATAATGCACCCAAAGGGATTTGCCTTTTTCAGTTAAAATTGCTTGTAATTCTGTGATGGTTTGATGGATAAAATCCACCCTTCTGTCTGCTTTATCTTCTAATTTGTCCAAAATCATTTTGTCAAAAATGAAAATGGGTAACACTTTCAGTTCTAGTTTTTGAGCCAACTTAAGGGCATGGTATAATCCTGTATTGTCTTTTAACCTAAGATCTCTACGGAACCAAAATAGAATAACGGATGGTCGCATCATACGAGAATAACATTTAACAATACAAATAGTTGAATTGAGGGCTCAATTTATCAATTAATAATTAATTTAGTGCATGCAAATAAAAGCCTTGATCACTAGCCTAGAGCAGTGGGCACCACTCCAATTTCAAGAATCCTATGATAATTCAGGTCTAATTGTAGGAGATCCCGAGGCCATTTGCACGGGTGTATTGTGCTCCTTGGACTGTACAGAAGCAGTCATTGAAGAAGCCATTCAAAAAGGATGCAACCTCATTGTGAGTCATCACCCCATTATTTTTAAAGGCATCAAGCAATTTAGCAGGGACCATTATGTCAATAGAACGGTCCTAAAAGCCATCCACCATAATATCGCTTTATATGCAATTCATACCAATTTAGACAATGTGATGCACGGGGTCAATAGCACCCTAGCGGACCGATTACACCTAGGGAATAGACGTATTTTGGCTCCTATTCCTGGTCTTTTTGATATGAATGGACAGGCCGTAGGGGCAGGAATAGTGGGTGAATTACCCCTAGAGACCGAGCCTGAAGCCTTCATTGGGTGGGTGAAAGAACAGTTCAAATTGGAGGTGATTAAGCATACCCAATTAATAGATAAAAAATTGACTACCATAGCTTTATGTGGTGGTAGTGGTAGCTTTCTATTGGAGCAAATTCAAGCGCAAAATATAGATTGCTTCATCACGAGCGATCTTAAATACCATGATTTTTTTGAGGCTGACAGCAAGTACCTCTTAATGGATATTGGGCATGGAGAAAGTGAACATTTAGTTCCTGGACTAATTGTTGACTATTTAAAGCGTAAATTCCTTACCTTTGCCGTCCTCGAATCTGAGGTGAAAACGCAACCAATAAGCTATTTAAAATAAAACATTCATATGGCATCAGTCAAAGACTTTTCAGTAGAAGAAAAATTAGTAAATCTTCACAAGCTTCAAACCGTAGACAGCAGCATCGACCAGATAGAAATCTTACGTGGTGAATTGCCTATGGAAGTGAAGGATCTTGAAGATGAAGTTCAAGGATTGGTAAACAGACAAAATAGAATCGAAGAAGAGATCAATGGTATCACCGAATTTATTGAAAGCAAGAAAGCGGCAATCAAAGAAAGTGAGGCGTTGACTTCTAAATACGAGAAGCAAAGCGAAAATGTAAAGAACAACCGTGAGTTCGAAGCCATCAACAAGGAATTAGAAATGCAAGGTTTGGAAATCAAACTTGCAGAAAAACATATCCGTGACGCGAACGAAGAATTGACTGAAAAGATCAAAGTGTTGGATGCCGCAAAAAAGACGATTGCTGTTAAAGATGGCGTATTGACACATAAGAAAAGCGAATTAGAAAAGATCATTGCAGATACAGAAATTGAAGAAAAAGAATTAAGAGCTAATAGCGAAGCAGCAAGATCTCATATCGACGATCGTTTATTGTATAGCTACGACCGTATCAGAAACTCCTACCGTAATGGATTGGCTGTAGTGACTGTTGAGCGTGATGCTTGTGGTGGATGTTTTAACTCTATCCCTCCTCAACGTCAAAGTGAAATCCGTTTACATAAGAAGATCATTGTTTGTGAGAACTGTGGTAGAATCTTAGTAGAAGGTGAATTAGCAATTAAATAAGCTTCATCCAATTCAATTTTAAAATATTCCCAGAAAGGGTAGCCAATCGGCTACCCTTTCTTAATTTTACAAAATGAGAAACTGTTTATTGCTTACTTTGGTAATAATAATGATGACGAGTCAAGCGATTGGTCAATACCAATACCAATGGACAGCTCGTACTCAAAAAATTTACGAGTCCATTACCAGCTTACGTATCCCAGAAGCAAGGACTTTGATGAATCAAGATAAAATAGCCAACGCTTCCAATTTAATTTACCCCCTTCTTGAAAGCTATGCCGATTTCTACCAGCTTTTTTTAAATGAAAATAAGGAAGAATACAACCGAATGAATCCAGCTTTTGAAGAAAGGATACAACTATTAGAAGATGGCCCAAAACAGTCTCCTTACCACCTTTATAGCATTGCACTAGCGCATCTTCATAAATCACTTATTGCCCTAAGATTTAATAAAAATTTAGAAGCTGGATTGGATTTTAGAAAAGCATTCCTTTTGTTTAAAGAAAATAAAAAAGCCTACCCCAATTTTTCTCCCAACGATGTGTACCTTGGACTCATGACCACTGTGATTGGCACCATCCCAAAAGGCTACCAATGGATGGCCAATATACTTGGGATGAGTGGAAAAATAACAGAGGGCAATGCACTTGTTTTAAAATACATCCATAGCAAAGATGCTTTTGCAAATCAATGTCGCAACGAAGCCCTTTTTGTTTACCCCTATCTTGTCATGAACTTTGAGGGCAATAAGAAAAAGATGTTTGATTTCATTGAAAACACAGATTACGATTTTACCAATAACCACTTGCATGCCTATATGGCTACCAATCTTTATTTGAATAACCAGCAATCGCAAAAGGCATTGCAAATCGTATCCAATATCAATCCCGCGAATACCTATTTAGCCCTTCCCTTTTGGCAACTAGAAATGGGTTATGCTTATTTGAATGAGTTAAAATTAGATGCAGCAAAAAATGCTTTGCAACAATTTATTATTCGATTCAAGGGGCAGTTTTATGTAAAAGATGCTTTTGAAAAATTAAGTTGGATTGCCTACATACAAGGGGATCAAGCCAAGGCCAACGCCTACCGAAGTAATGTGCTATCAAAAGGGAACGATATCACTGACGCAGATAAACAAGCTTTGCAAAACGCAAAAATAGGGACATGGCCCCATCCTATTTTATTAAGGGCCAGACTACTGAGTGATGGCGGATACCAACAACAAGCACTGGCGATTTTGGCAGGAAAAACGAGCAAGGATTTTGATAATGACGCCGACAAAACAGAATTTGCTTACCGACTTGGTCGTATTTATGATTTAGCAGGGCAACCTGACCAAGCCATTCCTTTTTATAGCTCTGCAATAGAAAAAGGCACCAATCAACCAACCTATTTTGCTGCAAGGGCTGCCCTTCAAATAGGATTGATTTATGAACAAAAAAACAACCCTACATTAGCCATTACCTTTTTTAACACCTGCTTAGAAATGAAAAACCACGCTTTTAAAAATTCCTTAGACCAAAAAGCAAAAACAGGGATTCAGCGTTGTTTGAGGAAATAAAATTGGGTGTATATTGCAGTGCATCATGCTGACTCATTTAGACATACAGAATTATATTTTAATCGACGATTTACAGATTAATTTATCCAACCAACTCTCTGTGATTACAGGAGAAACTGGCGCGGGTAAGAGTATCATTATGGGTGCCTTGGGTTTAATTTTGGGAGACCGAGCAGACAGCACTGTTTGCCGCAATCCAGCAAAAAAATGTGTGATCGAAGGCATTTTTACACTTGCCAATAAAAATCATTACGCTGCCTTTTTTGAAGCAAATGATTTGGACCTTGCCGATGAATTAATTATTCGTAGAGAGATTAATGCGCAAGGCAAGTCTAGGGCTTTCATCAATGATACCCCAATTAATTTAATCGAACTAAGACAGCTAACTTCTCAATTGGTGGACCTACATCAACAATTTGATACCCTTAGTTTGGGGGACATGGAATTTCAAAGAACCGTGTTAGATGCGCTAGCGAACGTCCACAAAGAACTTGAAGCTTATCAAAGCACTTTCTTTGATTGGAAAGCAACTGCCAAACATTTAAACGAACTCATTGAACAAAAAGAAAATTTTGATCAAACTGTTGCTTATAAATCGCATTTATTAGAGGAACTAACCACACTTGATTTACAAGAAAACGAATTGGAACAATTAGAGTCCGATTTAAAATTCATGGAGAACGCAGCTGAGATTAAAGCGCAATTAACTCAAAGTATCCATGCATTAGATGAATCCGACCAACCAATACTGCAACAGATTAAACAGATTGCACATAACTTAGAAAGTATTGCAAAATTTCAACCCAATTTCGACCCCTTATTAGAAAGACTCAAAGCAGCTCAAATAGAACTAGCAGATGTAACTAGTGAACTTCAAACATGGCAGGATAAAATGGATATTGATGCTTCAAAAATCAGTACCATGCAAGAAAGATTGTCTCAGGGCTATCATTTACAAAAAAAGCATAAAGTACAATCCACCGCTGCCCTCTTGGAGATCCAAGAAACCTTATCAAAAGACCTAGAAGCTGTTTTGCATATAGATGAAGCCATTGAGACCTATACCAAAAAAGTAGCTGCTGCCGAAAAAGATTTAACAATACGCGCTTCAAATTTAAGTGAACTACGTAAAAAACAAGCGACTCCTTTGGCAAAACAAGTGAACCATTTGTTGCATCAAGTAGGTATGCCCAATGCACAATTAAAAGTGCAATTGGATAGGGTTCCATTCAATCAATATGGTATCGATAAAATTGATTTTCTTTTTGATGCCAATAATACGCAGAAGTTTGAGCCCATCAAAAAAGTAGCAAGCGGTGGTGAATTAAGTCGTTTGATGTTATGTATTAAATCATTGGTTGGAAAATCAATTGATTTGCCTACGATGATTTTTGATGAAATTGACTCTGGTATTTCTGGCGAGCCTGCAAAACAAGTGGGTTTATTATTACAAGAATTGGGTCAGGCCCGTCAGGTGCTTTGCATTACACATCAACCACAAATTGCAGCGAAAGGCCAAGCGCATTTATACGTTTACAAAGAACAAGAAGGCAAAACCACCCATACCCATGTTCGTGCTTTAGCGGCAGCAGAGCGTGTGACCCATATTGCACGCATGATTGGCGGCGACCCACCAAGTAAAGCAGCTTTGGAGCATGCAAACGAATTACTTGCATAACCTATATTAAGCCGAATGATTGGCTATTTTATAGGATATTATAATTATTTTTGCAAGAATTAAATAAACCTATAAAGATGGCATACAATTTATTAAAAGGTAAGAGAGGCATTATTACTGGCGCGCTAGATAAAAATTCAATTGCATGGAAAGTAGCAGAACAAGCCCATGCCGAAGGTGCCACATTCGTGTTAACCAATGCCCCTATTGCTATGCGTATGGGAGAGATCAATGTACTAGCAGAACAAACCAATTCAAAAATTATACCGGCTGACGCGACCAATGTAGAAGAATTAACCAATTTGTTTTCGCAGTCTCATGAAATCTTAGGGGGCAAAATAGATTTCGTTTTACATTCTATTGGCATGAGTGTCAATATCAGAAAAAATATTCCTTATCCATCTTTGAACTATGATTACTATGCAAAAGGCGTAGATGTGTCTGCTATGTCTTTGCACAAAATGTTAAGTGTAGCATACAATATGGATGCATTAAACGAACACGCAAGCGTCGTTGCCTTAACGTATGCTGCTGCTCAAAGAACTTATCCATTCTACACAGATATGGCGGATATTAAAGCATTGTTAGAATCTATCGCACGTAGCTTTGGTTACCATTATGGCTTAAGAAATAAAGTGCGTGTCAATACGGTATCTCAGTCGCCTACTAAAACAACTGCAGGAACGGGTATTAAAGGATTTGGTGATTTTTATGATTACGCAGATGCGATTGCGCCTTTGGGGAATGCTTCAGCAGAAGATTGTGCAAACTATTGTATCACTTTATTCTCTGACTTAACTAAGATGGTAACGATGCAAAACTTATTCCATGATGGTGGTTATTCGACTACTGGCGTAAGTGATTTAGTCATGCAAAAAGCAGGCATTACTCAAGGATAAAAACTTACTCGCTTTTAATATTAACTATAACCCCATTTTAAACAATTCATATGAGCGACAAACAAATCAACCCTAAATTAGTTGAAGCAATAGGATACTTTGGTTCACTACTTAGCTGTATTACTTTTATACCTCAGGTGTATTTAACTTGGGAAACCAGAAATGTAGAAAGCCTAAGCTTATTGATGATACTAATTGTAAACTTTAGTTGTATCGTTTGGTTAGTCTACGCCTACTTAATTCAAAGTAAACCAGTACTTGTAGCCAATACTATTGTACTGACATTGAGTTTGATGTTGCTTTATTTTAAGTTGACTTTTTAGGGAGGGATGTAGATTTTTTAAGATGAAGGATGAATGAATTTAAAAGTTTATTTCACTCTTTTTTTAACAATGAAGATTATTATCAATTTTTAGATATCATTTTCGCGATTTAATAAAAAAAGAGGACAGGTATACCTGTCCTCTTTTTTTATTAAATTCATTAGAGGTTAAATTATGTGGCGCTAACTTTCAAAGAAAGCGCCACAATAATTTAGTACTCGTCTTCATTAAACATAAAATCTTCTTGGCTTGGATAATCCGGCCAAATATCTTCAATACTTTCATACACTTCCCCCTCGTCTTCCAACTCTTGTAAATTTTCTACTACTTCTATAGGGGCACCGCTCCTGATGGAGTAGTCGATCAATTCATCTTTAGTTGCTGGCCAAGGCGCTTCTTCTAAATAGCTGGCTAATTCTAATGTCCAAAACATAAGCTTCTTTTTTGCAAAAGTAGCCGTATAAATGATATAACCAAATCTGATTTTTCTACATCATGTAAACAATTTATTAATTTTTGACAAAATTCAACGGGTAATCGTAGGTTTGCAGCATGGAGATGGAGTCAAAACTACTTGTAGCTAAAGATATATGGAAGCAATATGGGACAGTACCCGTCCTTAAAGGCGTTTCCTTGGACTTATTCAAAGGAGAGTTGGTTTCCATTGTTGGACCCTCTGGTGCCGGCAAATCAACGCTTTTATACATTTTAAGTAGCTTAGAAAAGGCGGATAAAGGGCAGATTTTTTTTCAAAATGTGGACATTGACCAATTGAACAACCAACAATTAGCGCAATTTAGAAATACCAGAATTGGTTTTGTTTTTCAGTTCCACCATTTATTACCGGAATTCACTGCGATCGAAAATATTGCTATCCCAGGATGGATTGGGAAACAGGATAAAAAAACAGTGGCAAAAAAAGCCCTTGAATTATTAGACTATTTAGGACTTGCAGACAAACAAGATAAAAAACCACACCAATTATCTGGTGGAGAGCAACAAAGAATTGCTGTGGCTAGGGCACTCATCAATCAACCAGCCATCATTTTTGCAGATGAACCAACTGGCAACTTGGATAGTGAAAATGCACATGCCATGCATGAATTATTTTTACGTCTGAAAAAAGAAATGAACCAAAGCTTTTTAATTGTAACGCATAACGAAGCCTTAGCTGCATTAAGCGATAGAACCCTCACTATGAAAGACGGGCTTTTTGTATAAAGTGATGGATTAAATTCTTGGTTTCCAAGGCAGGTCTTCTACCCCTTTCAAATGCCCAATATAACGTGCTAGTGTAAATAAGTAATCACTCAGACGATTCAGGTATTTGATGACCAAAGTCTCTACAAATAAATCTTCTTCTTGCATATTTACACACCAGCGTTCTGCTCTTCTGCAAACACATCTAGCGATATGGGCAGTAGAGATGGCTTGATGCCCTCCAGGTATTATAAATGATTTCATTGGTGCAAGGACTTCGTTCATTGCATCCATGGACTTTTCGAGTCCTGCAATGTCTTCTTCTTTTAAATCTGGGATCTTTAACGCAGACTCTTTTTCTGGATCACAAGCTAAGCTCGATCCCACTGTAAACAATCTGTCCTGTATTTCTTTTAAATCTGCATTAATTTTTGCGTCATCTACTAAATCATTCAATAATCCAATGAAGGAGTTCAATTCATCCACCGTTCCGTATGATTCAATACGAATATGACTTTTAGGCACTCTTGTCCCTCCAATTAATGATGTTTTTCCCTGATCTCCGGCCTTGGTGTAAATTTTCATATTCTTATAACAAATCTAAAGACACTTGGTTCAATGTCTAGCAAATTAAATATGTTGCTTATTGAGGGTATCGGTCTCTACATTGCCATCCCTTAAACGAACAACACGGTGCGCGTATCTAGCAATATCTTCCTCGTGCGTTACAAGAATAACGGTATTACCAGCAGCATGAATCTTGCCAAATAATTCCATCACTTCTACAGATGTTTTTGAATCTAAATTACCCGTAGGCTCATCCGCTAATAAAATAGAAGGATTGTTCACCAATGCACGCGCAATGGCCACACGTTGAATCTGTCCTCCACTCAACTCATTCGACTTATGATGACTTCTATCTGCAAGACCTACTTTTTCTAAAGCGACCAATGCTCTTTCAATACGATCTTTTTTGGAGATACCCGCATAAACCAATGGCAGCGCCACATTTTCTGCAGCAGTTAATCTTGGTAATAAATTGAATTGTTGGAATACAAATCCTATTTCAATATTTCTAATCCCTGCTAATTCATCATCCGCCATCGCACTTACATCATGCCCATTTAAATTATAAGTTCCTCCAGTTGGAGAATCTAAACAACCCAATATATTCATTAAGGTACTTTTACCACTACCAGATGGGCCCATTAGTGCGACATATTCGTTTCTATTGATATCCAAATTGATCCCTTTTAAAACTGGGATGGCTTGGTTCGCCATAAAATAGCTTTTCTGAATCGCTCTAAGTTCAATAACTGCTGACATGGTATATAATTTTCGAATTTTTTCTTTTACAAATGTACTCTAAAGCGCCGAACCCTCCACTTGGTTTTGTTGAAAGGTTAAAAGAGGCAACCAAAGGTGATTTTGACGCTTTTTTTGCAAAAATGAAAATAATTTTTGAAAATAGTTGCATAACTAACTAATTTTACGAAAAGCTATACTATGCAACCAACTATAAAGCAGGTCGTGATCCTTGGAAGTGGTGTGATGGGTTCAAGAATCGCATGTCATTTTGCAGGCATTGGCGTGCAAGTTTTATTGTTAGATCGTTTACAACCAGGTGCTGAAGAAAGTACCCATAGTAAAGAAAGAAACAAACTAGTAAATGATGCATTGCAGGCTTCGATTAAATCAAATCCTTCTCCTATTTATAGTAGTGTATTTATAAAAAATATTCGTACTGGAAATTTCACAGACGATATGTCCAAAATTGCAAATGCAGATTGGATCATAGAAGTGGTGGTAGAAAGATTGGACATCAAAAAAACAATTTATGATCAAGTAGAACAATACCGCAAACCTGGTACATTGGTGAGCTCTAATACTTCTGGCATTCCAATTCATTTAATGGCAGAAGGCCGTTCAGAAGATTTTCAAAAACATTTTTGTGGGACACACTTTTTTAACCCACCAAGGTATTTAAGATTACTTGAAATCATCCCTACGCCTAAAACAGATCCATCTGTAATTGATTTTCATATGCATTATGGAGATGTATTTTTAGGTAAGACAACTGTTTTGTGTAAAGATACCCCTGCATTTATCGCCAATAGAGTAGGCGTTTTTAGCATGATGAGTGTACTACATATCATGGAAAAAATGGGATTGACCATTGACGAAGTGGAAGCCTTAACTGGTCCAATTTTAGGTCGTCCAAAATCTGCCACTTTCAGAACTGCTGACGTGGTTGGTATTGATACGCTAGTAAAAGTGGCTGCTGGTGTTGCAGAGAATTGTCCGAATGACGAAGCAAAAGCAACATTTACGCTTCCTAGTTGGTTGGAAAAAATGGTGGCAGAAAATTGGTTAGGCGATAAAACTGGGCAAGGTTTTTTCAAAAAAGTAAAGACGGCTACTAGCAAAGAGATATTGACTTTAAATTTAACGACCCTTGAATATGAGCCTCGTAAGAAAACAAAAATGACTTCTATTGATACTGCAAAAGCAGTAGATAATTTACCAGCAAGATTAAAAGTATTGTACCATTCAAAAGATAAAGCAGGACAATTCATTCAAGCATTCCATCACGCTTTATTTTCTTATATCAGCCATCGTATTCCAGAAATCAGTGATGAGTTATATCGTGTAGATGATGCATTGAAAGCTGGATTTGGCTGGGAAATTGGTGCATTTGAATCTTGGAATGAATTAGGTATTGAAGCTGTCATTCAGGACATGAAAGCTGCAGGAAATGTAGTTGCACCATGGGTTGAAACAATGGTGGCAAAAGGCTGCTCCTTTTACACCACTAAAAATGGCAAGCGTTATTATTACGATATTGTTACAAGTGACTATGTGTTGATTCCAGGTGCTGAGTCCTTTATTATTTTATCCGATTTTAAAGAAAAAACCATTTGGAAAAATAGCGCTTGCAACTTGGTAGACATTGGTGAGGATGTATTTGGATTTAATTGGAATACCAAGATGAATAGCATTGGTGGAGAGGTATTACAAGGATTGAATAAAGCCATTCAACTATCCGAAGAGCAAAGTAAAGGCTTAGTCATTGCCAATGAAGGTAATTTATTTAGTGCTGGCGCAAATGTGGGTATGATTTTTATGTTAGCGATTGAACAAGATTATGAGGAACTAGATATGGCCGTTCGTACTTTTCAAAATACCATGATGCGTGTGCGTTATTCTTCTATCCCTGTTGTGACTGCACCACATGGATTGTGTTTGGGTGGGGGATGTGAATTGAACTTACATGCAGATGCTATTTGTGCTGCTGCAGAAACTTATATTGGATTGGTTGAATTAGGGATTGGTGTGATTCCTGGTGGTGGTGGAACCAAAGAATTGGTATTACGTGCGTCTGATGAAATGCATGCAGAAGAACCAGAAACAATTACTTTAAAAAATAAATTCCTTCAAATTGCTACAGCTAAAGTGGCGACTTCGGCACATGAAGCAATGGAGATGGGTATTTTTAGAAAAGGACAAGATCAGATTGTACTCAATCAATCAAGACGTATCGCAAAAGCAAAAGAACAAGTGCTCGAACTTTTTAATGCTGGTTATACGCAACCCATTCAACGCAATGATATTAAAGTCATGGGTAAAGCTGGGCTAGGCGCATTGTACGCGGGTATCAATGGCATGTGGCGCGGCGGTTATGCAACAGACCATGATGCACTAGTAGCTCGTAAATTGGCTTATGTAATGTGTGGTGGTGATTTAAGTGAAGCAACAGTTGTGAACGAACAATATTTATTGAATTTAGAGCGTGAAGCTTTCTTAAGTCTTTGTGGTGAAAAGAAAACTTTAGAGCGCATCCAATCAGTGATGACTTCTGGAAGACCAATTAGAAATTAATAAGTCGTCTAAAGCTTCATCCATACTTGCATAGTCAAAGCTAAATCCGGCTGCAAGGATTTTTGATGCACTTACGTTCGCGCTTTTCAAAACTTCAACACTCATTTCTCCTAGCATGATTTTTAAAATAAAGCTAGGTACCTTGAAAGGAATGGCCCATGTATGAAAACGCCTCGCAATTGCTTTTGTTAATATTGCATTGTTCACAGGATCTGGGGCGACTGCATTATAAACACCTGCAACTTGTTCCTGTTCCAATGCAAATAGCATTAAACGGTTCAGGTCTTGCTGATGAATCCAACTTACCATTTGTTGACCATCCCCTAATATAGCTGCTGCACCTAGCTTTGCTGGCTTCATGAATTCAGCCAATGCACCTCCCATTTTATTAAATACTATGCCTATTCGAGTGGTAACAAGTCGAATCCCCAATGCTTTAATTGGATGCATGCTTTCCTCCCATTGTTGACAGGTGTCTCCTAAGAAACTTGAATCAACTGGATCTGTTTCGACAAAACCTAATTGTTTACTTTTTTCATTATCTGGACCATACCAACCAATCGCAGATGCAGCAACAATCGCTTTGACTTTATTAGGATATGCATTTAATACTTTTACAAGCAATGCACTTGAATGTACACGACTATCTAAAATAGCTTTTTTTCTTGCAGCAGTCCATCTTTTATCTGCCACACCCTCTCCTGCTAAATGAATGATATAATCAGCGGCAGCAATGGCAACAGGGTCAATCCAACCTTTATGTAGATCCCATTGTGCAAAAGAAAAATGTGCACGACTGGATTGCTTTCGTTGTCTAGTCAACACAATCACTTGATACCCTTTGGCTAATAAAAAGTTGGTTAATGATTGGCCAACCATCCCTGTCCCACCTGTAATGAGTATTGTTTGCATACCTAAAGGTAAATAAAAAAACCCCGCCTTTACAGGCAGGGTTCCAACTAAATCAACTGTTCTATAAAAACTATTTTAATCAGGCTTTTTACCATCTAAGAATGAATTGATGGTAGAAATCTGCGTTTGGTTGTTTTCATCTTGCTCCACAGTATACTTACTATAATAGTTTTCTACCGAAGCCATGGTGTTGCCAAATAAATCCAAGTTTCTTCTAACATAGGCAGGTACTGCATCAAACTCCACACCAGGATCTGAACCATTATTAATATTGAAAGATAAGTTTCTTAATTTTTGGATACGCTCAGCCACTTTACGTCTTTGCTCTTCTGAGTTATCTAATGAGACATCAAAACTTAAATGCTGTGGTCTATTTTCTTTCGTTCCAACTGATTCTTCACGCATCACCAATTGCATAGTAGGCTCTTCTTCTGTATCCATCTCTACATTTCTAAATGAGGTCTCTACGGTTTCTGAAGTAACAGGCATAACTACTTCTGCAGTTATTTCACTTATTAATTCAGCGACTGCCTCAACTTGTTCTTCTGCTTCTGCTTCTGTTTCTAATTCTGCTTCAGCATAAATATTCAAAGGCTTGTTCAACACAAACTCAGTATTGTAAATTGGCGCTTCCTCCTCTTCCATATTCAATTCAAATACTTCTGAAACTTCTTCTTCAAATGCTTCATTAAAATCTTCTAAAACAATTTCTTGAGTAATCACTTCTTCTTCAAAATTAGCCACTACTTCCTCCTCATAATCTGGCGCTGAAACATACACATTACTCATTTCAGGCATCACAAACTCTTGCATAGTAGGGGCTAATTCATCCATTGGAATTTCAACTTCTTCGATTGTCATTTCCACCTCTTCCAATATTGCTGCAGTTTCTGCAAGTTCTGTTGCTGCTGCAGTTGGTTCAATTGGAGCTGTTTCTTCTAATTGCTCTGATTGTTCTGATTGTAAAGTCATCATTATTTTTTCTTCTAATGGTGCTTCTACTTCTTTCACTGCTTCTTTTTTAAATGGATCTTTATGTTCAAAACCAGTTGCAATTAAAGTAATACCTAATTTATCACCTAAGGTTTCGTCATAACCCATACCCATGATCACATCACTATGCTCACCTGTACGAGCACGTAAAATAGTATTGATGGTTTCTAATTCATCCATACTGCATTCATAATCCCCTTCGGCACTATTGATATTTAATAAAATCCATTTTGCACCTTTGATATCATTGTCATTCAACAATGGTGAATTCAAGGCTTCTTCGATGGCTCTTTCTGCTCTATTTTCTCCAGCAACTTCTGCCTTGCCTAAAATTGCAACACCTCCGTTCTTCATCACAGTGCAAACGTCTGCAAAGTCAACAATGATATGGCCGCGACTATTGATCACGTCTGTGATACATTTTGCTGCAGTAGCCAATACATTATCAGCTTTGGTGAATGCTTCTTTCATTTTCAAATTACCATACTGTACGCGTAATTTGTCATTTGAAATCACCAACAAAGTATCTACATAAGGCTTTAATTCATTGATGCCTTCCTCGGCTTGTTTTTGACGACGTGGACCTTCAAAACCAAATGGAGTGGTCACAATGCCTACGGTCAAAATGCCTAAATCTTTACAAATTTTTGCAATGATTGGGGCACCACCTGTTCCAGTTCCACCACCCATTCCAACAGTAATGAATGCCATTTTGGTATTCACTTCTAATATTTTTTTGATCTCTTCTAAAGATTCTTCGGTCGCCATTTTACCTACAGAAGGATCCGCACCAGCACCTAAACCTTGGGTCAAATGTGGCCCTAGTTGAATTTTATTTGGAACAAGGCTCTGTTCGATCGCCTTAGAATCCGTATTGCATATGATAAAATCTACCCCTTCAATATCTTGTTGAAACATGAAGTTAACGGCATTGCTTCCTCCTCCGCCAACACCAAGTACTTTGATGATGGATGATTTTTGTTTAGGTAAGTCAAATTGAATCATTCGAAATTGTTTTTGTAGTTAGGTTAGTTAGTCGTAATTAGGTCTAAATTACTTAATTTCAATCGATTATGTTCTTTAAGTTATAAACGAAATGTGGGTAATTTTTATGCTAAAGGTTTGTCTTCTTCTTCGTTAAAAATCTCGATCAAGTTGTTCTTGAAACGATCCCAGAACTTACTTTTTCTTTTTTCAATTTGCTCCTCCGAAACAGTTGTTGCCACTTGTTGCGGATTGGCTCTGTGAGCAGTATTTGGATGATTTGAAACAGCATTGTTTACTGTTAATGCTCTTGGCACTTCTACTCTTTTATGTGTTTCTGTAAACACTTTATAATTTTGCTCATAATCATTGTATCCTTTTAAAATTAAACCAATACAAGTTGCATACATTGGCTTCTTTAATTCGTCAATATGATTAGGTGCTAAATGTTCGTTTGGTAATCCAATTCTCGCATTCAAACCAGTAATATATTCAGTTAATTGAATCAAGTGTTTTAATTGAGAACCGCCACCAGTCAAAATCACACCCCCATTCAACATGCGGCTATCCAATCCAACTTGTTTCAAATGGTATGTCACAAAATCAAGTATTTCACTCATTCTAGCTTGAATAATTGCCGCTAAATTCTTTACGCTAATTTCTTTTGCAGGCATCCCTTTTAAACCAGGGATAGTTACATAAGCATTTGCTTTTGCTTCATCAGATAATGCACTTCCAAACTGCACTTTCATTGCTTCGGCTTGGCTTTTTAATACGCCCAATCCCATTCTAATATCATTGGTAATGTTTTCGCCACCAAATGGAATCACAGCAGTATGTTTTAAAATACCTTCGTAGAAAACAGCAAGGTCACTTGTACCTCCACCGATATCTAAAATAGCAACACCCGCTTCCATATCAATATCGCTCATGACAGCACTAGCAGATGCCAATGGCTGAAGTACTAAATCTTTTGTAATCAAACCACTTCTTTCTACAGAACGGTTGATATTGCGGATGGCATTTCTGTCTCCTGTAATGATATGAAAATTGGCACCTACTTTAACACCATTCACCCCAACTGGATCCTTAATATTTTGGTTATTGTCTACATGAAACTCTTGAGGAATCACATCAATGATTTGATCACCTGCAGGAATAAATGTTTTTCTTTGGTTATTGATCAATTGCTCAATTTCCCAAGCCTGTATTTCATTTTCAGCATCCTGTCTTACTTGATCTCCTCTTGTTTGTAAGCTCTTAATATGGTGGCCAGCGATACCCACATACACTTCGTGGATTTCTAAATCTGGATTACTTAAATGGCAATTTTGTAAAGCTTGTTGAATGGCTTTAATGGTTTGATCAATATTTAATACTTGACCATGTTGCACCCCATTACTATTTGCACGTCCAAATCCAAGGATTTCTAATTTCCCAAATTCATTCTTTCTTCCGGCAATCGCTGCAATTTTTGTTGTACCAATGTCAAGACCCACAATGATGGGAGAATCGTTCTGACTCATTTTTATAGGTTTTAGTTGTTAGTTTTGCTTAGTTGGAGACTTCGACTTCTTGGGCATTAAGGCCTTCGCAGTCTTGTTCTTTTTAATTAACGAAATATTTTTAGGTTTATTGTTTGTTTTAGCCTTTGATTTGACCACTTTTGCTTGAACTTTTTTCTTAGAGTAAGCAGTCTCCAATTTGGGCTTAGCCATTTTAGCCGGAACAGCTTTATATACTTTCAATGATGAAGGAATTACTGAGGGACTGGTTGAGTCCATCAAGACAGGTACAGCTTTCATAATGCTATCTGTATTTATAACTGGATCTTGCATTAGGAAAGTTGAATCCCCTACAAGCAACTTAAAATCACCATTATATTGAATTGGCTGTAGGCCTTTTTTCAATGCGACCACTTGATGATCAAATCTACAATCAATGAATTGATAGGCATTGACTCCAGAACCTACCCACACTTTTTTATAAAAAGTAAACAAGCGGTTTAATTTATCTTCTAGCTGATCAATCGATCCCAATAAAACTAGATGATCGCCAAGTGTTGGCACCATTTGAAAAGTCCCATTAAGTTCTATATTCACTTGTGCTACTTGAGCCATGAAAAAACTATCTTTTTGAATCGTCTTTGCAAAAAATAATACCTCTTTTAACAATGTACTATCTGGCTTTGATAATTTTGGCTGATCTGTTGGAAAGCCAGTAAATACCGGAAGATTTAATACTGTCAATTGTTTCAAAGGCAGTCTCCAGCCTTCATTGTCAATATAAAACGAGGCACCACTTGCAGTAAATATCCGAGCAATTGGAATTCTTTGTTCTATTTTAACTTCTAAGACCAGTTTATTATCGATAAAAAATTCCGCATTTTTTATCCATTCTGTTTTTTCAATAAATTGTTCTAACTGCGTTAAATTAATTTTTTCAATTGGCATGCCGACCTGCACTCCTTGGTCATTTAATATAGATCGAATTGCCATTTCATCCATAAATAATGCTTGTGCACTTTCTCCAACTAATTCAACTTGAATATTAGTTAATTGCTTTGCACTCTTGGCCTTCCATGAAACCACAAAAAGCACAATAAGCCCTGCAGCAGCAATGCTCCAAATAATCCTAATTGCTATTTTTTGCCATTGTTTCATCTGCTATTTTGTAAGGATGTCTTGAATTTGATTAATACATATATCTATATCACCTGCCCCTGCCATCACGATTAACTTATCTTCTGAAGCAGCAGCCCATGCCATGAGTTGTTCTTTCGACATCACTTGCTTTTGCGCTATGGTCATTGCAGCTAATAACATCTCACTTGTCACCCCTGGTATAGGCAATTCTCTGGCTGGATAAATAGGTAATAAAATAACCTCGTCTGCTTGATCTAATGTAGCCGAAAAACCAGCAGCTTGATCTTGTGTTCTACTATATAAATGTGGTTGAAAGACTAAGACCATTTTTTGATTTGGAAAAATACTTTTAACCCCGCTAATCAAAGCACTTAACTCTTCGGGATGATGCGCGTAGTCGTCTATCAATACCTTATTGGCTGTTTTCACTTTATATTCAAATCGACGTTTCACACCTTTAAAATCTGCCACAGCAGCAATAATTTTTTCATCCTCAATGCCAAGGCTAAGCGCAATCGCAATGGCAGCTATTGCATTCTCTACATTATGCAAACCACCCATATTCAATACCACATTTTTAAGTACCCCATTTGGATGCACTAAATCAAAAATATAGGTACCATCCACTACCTTTAATGCACTTGTATGATAGGATGCTTGTTCTTGATTGTATCCATAAGTTGCAATTGTTTTATTCATTGCGCTTGTGGCTACTGTTGTGCCTAATTTCTGAATCAAGATCCCTCCAGGCTTAATCTTATCTGCATATTGTCCAAATGCTTTTAACACTTCTTCTGCCGTGCCATAGATGTCTAAATGGTCTGGATCAACAGCTGTAATTACCGCAATATTAGGAGATAATTTTAAAAAGCTTCTATCGTATTCATCTGCTTCAACAACCACTACATTTTTTTCGTGGCTCCAAAAATTAGTATCATAATTAGAAGCAATACCTCCTAGAAACGCATTACAACCATAGCCTGTATGTCTCAATATATGAGCAGTCATCGAGGTGGTAGTCGTTTTACCATGTGTACCTGCAATCCCAATTGTAAATGCATTTTCTGTTACCCATTGCAATACATCACTTCTTTTCACTACTAAGTAATCATTATCTCTAAAGTAATTTAACTCACTATGTTCTGCAGGGATGGCTGGCGTGTAGACTATGACAGTAGCCGCTTTATCGATTTGATCTAAATCATCTTCAAAATGAATGGAGATACCCTCTGCGATTAAACTATCTGTCAATGCAGTTGGTGTTTTATCATAACCAGAAACAATGACACCTTGTGTATTAAAATACCTTGCCAAGGCACTCATACCAATGCCTCCAATGCCAATAAAATAAATACGCTTCAAGTTAGTTAGAGGATTCATGTCTTATTCACTATTTAGGGTCAATTTCATTTATAATTTCTGCTGCTATTACCTGATCTGCATTTTTCCATGCAAATGATTGAATCTTTGTTTCCATCTCGCTCAATATATTTTTGTTAGCCATTAATTTTTCAATCATTGGAAGCAATTCGGTTATCACATTTTTATCTGCAATCATTTGTGCTGCCTTTTCTTTTACCAACACTTTAGCGTTATATGTTTGATGATCTTCTGCCGCATTTGGATAGGGTACAAAAATGCATGCTTTGCCAGTCATCGCTATTTCAGCAACGGCCATCGCGCCTGAACGACTCACCACCATATCTGCTGCAGCATAAGCCGCACTCATATCATTGATAAAACTGTCCACATATACT
>Ga0114968_10001189_pt1 | contig 19845 bp, 14 predicted proteins | sample M_130807_EF_Meta_FD_87020 | JGI IMG/M metagenome (GOLD analysis project Ga0114968, IMG submission 87020) | Freshwater microbial communities from Lake Montjoie, Canada to study carbon cycling - M_130807_EF_MetaG | ecosystem: Environmental > Aquatic > Freshwater > Lake | place: Lake Montjoie...
CACGCCAGGAATACTCCGGATGGAGTCATTCAGCAGGTGGACTAAGGCGTTGTCATCAACGGCAATAACTTCGGCAATGATGTCGAAGCTCCCGGCCGTCATAACGACGTAGTTGGCTTCCTCAATTGATGCAATCTTGTCGGCCACGGTACGGACGTCACCCTGGACGCGCACGCCGATCAGTGCTTCTCGGCCGTAACCAAGTTGCAGTGGATCGGTGATGGCCACAATCTGCATCACACCCGAGTCACGAAGACGTTGCACGCGCCGACGAACAGCAGCCTCAGAGAGACCGACGTCCTTGGCGATCGCCCCGTACGGACGGCGACCATCGCGCTGAAGTAGTTCGACAATGCGCCGGTCGACAGAGTCGAGGACAGTGGAGGTCGAGATGATCTCGACCTCTGACCTCTTGGGGACCTTCTTGGGTCCTTTGTCTGCAGTTTGTCCTGGCATTATTTGAACCTTTGCTCGGTAGTCGTCTCCGACTCCGTGGCTACGGATATCGTCACCCTAGCGCATATCACTACGCATTTAGTCGCTCATGGGGGCAATTGCATCGAAATTCTTCGTAAATGAGTTGCAACACCCCTGATTTATATGAGAAAGTGGGCGAGGTAGCGTTACGCCAAGGTAACCCGGAGGAGTCAGCATGCGTCGATTGGCCAACTACATCGGTGGCGAGTACGTCGCACCCACATCGGGGAAGTACGTCGAACTGCTGAGCCCAGTGACGGGACTGCCCTTTGCCGAGATGCCTATCTCCAATGGTGCCGATATCGATGCCGCCGTGCAGTCGGCGGCCCGCGCCTTTGAGTCGTGGCGTCGCACTACGCCAAGTGAGCGATCGGGGTATCTCTTAAAGATTGCTGACGCCATTGAAGCGCGCGCCGAAGAAATCGTGGCCATCGAATCTGAGAACTGCGGAAAGGTCATCGCCGTCACGATGAGCGAAGAAGTACCACCTATGGTGGACCAGATCCGTTTCTTCGCCGGTGCCGCTCGCGTTCTGGAAGGCCGCGGAGCCGCAGAGTACATGGAGGGTCACACCAGCTACGTGCGCCGTGAGCCGATAGGTGTCTGTGGTGCCGTGACGCCGTGGAACTACCCCATGATGATGGCGGTATGGAAGTGGGCTCCCGCCCTCGCCGCCGGTAACACCATGGTCTTGAAGCCCTCGGATACCACCCCAGCCTCGACACTATTCATGGCCGAGATCATGGGTGAGATCCTTCCTCCCGGAGTCTTCAACGTCGTCTGTGGTGACCGGGATACTGGTCGTGCCCTGGTTGAGCACTCCATCCCCGCCATGGTCTCAGTAACGGGATCAGTTCGGGCCGGAATGGAAGTGGCCTCGAGTGCATCAAAGACACTGAAGCGCGTTCACCTCGAGCTCGGTGGCAAGGCCCCGGTCGTCGTCTTTGACGATGTGGATATTGAGGCAGCGGCCGAAGGTATCGCCATGGCCGGATTCTTCAACGCCGGTCAAGACTGCACGGCCGCTACCCGTGTGCTCGTTGGCCCCAAGGTGCACGGCGACTTCCTCGATGCGCTCGTTGAAGCCACCAAGAACACCGTGATTGGTAACCCCGATAACGAAGATGCCCTCTTCGGTCCGGTTAATAACGTCAATCAGTTCGAGCGAGTCAAGGGCTTCTTCTCTCGCAAGCCCAGCCACGCGACCTTTGCGGCCGGTGGTGCCACGGTCGGTGACGCCGGGTACTTCATCGCTCCAACCGTCGTAGCCGATCTGACTCAGCAGGACGAGATGGTGCAGAGCGAAATCTTCGGACCTGTTATCACCGTGCAGCAGTTCAGTGATGAGAGCGAAGCGTTGGCGTGGGCCAACGGCGTGGACTATGGACTCGCCAGTTCAGTGTGGACGCGCGACCACGGCCGGGCGATGCGCTTTGCTCGCGACCTCGACTTTGGCTGTGTCTGGATCAACACCCACATTCCAATCGTGGCCGAAATGCCTCACGGTGGATTTAAGAACTCGGGTTACGGCAAGGACCTGTCGGTGTATGGCTTCGAGGACTACACCCGTATCAAGCACGTGATGCACAATCTCGATTTTTAAGTAGTTTCACTCGTTGGTGAAATTCACGCAACGGGTTCGCAGTGCTGAGTTAGAGGACTGATCAACGATGATCATCGGAGTTCCAAGCGAAGTAAAAACTGACGAGTATCGCGTGGCGATGACTCCAGCGGGTGTGCGTGAGCTCGTGGGCGAAGGCCACCGTGTTCTTATTGAACGCGGTGCGGGCCTGGGCTCTTCAATCCGCGACGCCGACTACGTCGCGACGGGGGCCGAGCTCCTCGACAACGCTGATGACATCTGGGCCGAGGCCGACCTTGTTCTGAAGGTGAAAGAGCCCGTGGAGCCCGAGTTTCATCGCTTGAAGGCCCGGGAGAACCAGGTCCTCTTCACCTATCTCCACCTCGCCGCGAGTCGTTCCTGTACCGATGCTCTCGTTGACGCCGGCAACGTAGCCATTGCCTACGAGACCGTCCGACTTCCCGATAACTCCCTGCCACTCTTGACGCCGATGAGCGAAGTTGCTGGTCGTATGGCCCCCTTTATGGGAGCGCATCACCTCATGCGCGCTGGTGGTGGCCGAGGGATGTTGATCGCTGGCGTACCGGGCGTAGCGGCAGCCAACGTGGTGGTTCTGGGCGCCGGTGTGGCCGGCATGGCCGCAGCCACATTGGCGGTGGGCATGCACGCCAACGTGCACATCTTCGACAAGAACTTGGAACGACTCCGTCAGGTCGATCACCACTTCCGTGGCGATGTTGAAACCGTGGCCTCCTCGGCACACGCCATCGAAGAGGCCTGCCTCCTCGCCGACATCGTCATTGGCGCTGTTCTCGTCGTGGGAGCCAAAGCCCCGAAGTTGGTACCCAACGATCTGGTGAGCCGTATGCGTCCCGGTTCAGTACTGGTGGACATCTCGGTCGACCAGGGTGGCTGTTTTGAAGCGACCCGCCCCACGACGCACTCCGATCCCGTCTTTGAGCACAACGGTTGCATCTTTTACTGTGTGGCCAACATGCCTGGTGGCGTTCCGCACACCTCGACGCACGCCCTCTCTAATGCCACCATGCCGTACGTCATGAACTTGGCTCGCCACGGATGGCGTGATGCTGTTCGTCGTGATGCCGCGTTACGCGAAGGTGTCAATGTGGTGAACGGTGAGATCACGTACGGGTCAGTAGCCGATGCGCACGGTCTACCGTCGATTGATATCAGCACTTTGCTGTAGTCGCATCCTCGACACTCACTGACGGTTAGCGTGAGGAGTACCCCTTCTCTCTCGAATCGAGAACCCGCATGACTGACAACGAACTTCAAACGCCTGACCCCCGACGCTGGTTTGCCCTCGTAACCATTGCCCTCGCCCAGCTCATGGTGGTGTTGGACTCGTCAATCGTCAATATTGCTCTGCCCCACGCCCAGCTCGCATTGCACATCAGTGATGCAAATCGCCAGTGGGCGATTACGGCTTACACCTTGACCTTCGGTGGCTTCTTGTTGCTCGGTGGCCGAGTCGCGGACTTCACTGGTCGCAAGAAGGCTTTCATGATTGGACTCGGAGGCTTCGCCTTCGCCTCGCTCCTAGGTGGTCTCGCATGGAATCAGCAGGCCCTCTTTGCGGCTCGTGGTTTGCAGGGAATTTTTGGAGCACTGTTGGCCCCCGCCGCGCTGTCTTTGCTTTCAGTCACCTTTACTGATGCCAAGGAACGCGCCAAGGCCTTCGCCGTCTACGGCGCCCTCTCCGGTGTCGGTGCGGCCATTGGTTTGATTATGGGTGGCCTCTTGACGCAGTACGCCAACTGGCGCTGGTGTCTTTTGGTTAATACTCCGATGGCGATCATCGCCATCGTCTTGACTCGCAAGAACGTTCGTGAGTCCCGTGTCATAAAGGGTGACACTCGTTACGACGTGCCAGGTGCGATTACGGCCACCGGTGGAATGTTGGCCATTGTTTATGGGGTTTCGGAAGCCTCTACGAAGGGTTGGGCCTCGACGTCGGCACTGACCTTCATGCTCGGCGGAGCGGCCCTCCTTGCTCTCTTCTTCTTCCTCGAAACTCGCGTCCCTCACCCACTCCTGCCGCTGCGTCTCTTCAATCGCATCCGTGGCGGTTCCTACCTGAGCTCAATTCTCGCCGGTATGGGAATCTTCGGGATGTTCTTGTTCATGACCTTTTACTTCCAGAACATCCACGGCTACTCCGCCGTGAAGTCGGGCCTCTGCTTCTTGCCCTTCTCGCTCTGCGTCATTGTTTCGGCCGGTTCGGCGAGCAAGTTGTTGCCCAAGATTGGACCTCGACCCCTGGCGACCGTTGGCCTAATCATGGCGGCATTCGGTCTTCTCTACCTATCGACGCTCACGGCGACAAGTTCCTACGCAACGCACGTCCTGCCCGGACTGATGTTGATGAGCCTCGGACTTGGTGGCGTCTTTGTGAGTCAGTCAACGACGGCACTGCACGCGACGCCCTTCCACGACATCGGCGCAGCGTCAGCCCTCTTGAACACATCGTCGCAAATCGGTGGTTCGTTTGGTACCGCGATTCAGAACACGGTGGCCGTCACGGCGACCGGAAACTTCATCGCGGTGGCGATGGCGAAGCCGATGTCCAACTTGACGCCTGAGCTGCAAGCGGCCGCCACGGTCCATGGTTTCGACATGGCGTTCCGTATGGGGTCAATCTTCGTTCTCGCCTCGGCCGTGGCCTTCTTCCTGCTCTGCAACATTGAACGCCACGAACTCGGCCACGCCGAAGTTCCTAGTGGTGCCCACTAGTCACAGAGAAACGGGCAGTGGCGACAGCCACTCTCACAGCAGGTACCTCGTTCGAGGTGCGTAAGTACGGTTAGGACTAAGAGTCCCGTCGCGGGGTCGCGATACGTTGACTCGTTGGCCGAGATCGCCGCATCGTGAGCCGCCATGATGGTGGCGTAATCCGAGCGCGAGGGGTTAAGGCGCGAAGGATGAGGTGTTGGGTAGGCGATGGCCACGGCTGCAACCTACCGGTAGGGCTAGGTCTAGTTGACCAGCACAATTTTGCCTAGTTTGCCGGGTTGCGCAAAGAGCTCGTAAGCATCGTTGGCTTGGTCGAGTGGCAACGTATCGCTAATGACCACACGCAGGGCTCCACTCGCCCACAGGGGCACTAACTGCTCGTTAACGGCGCGGGCAATCGTGGCCTTCTCTTCGCGCGAACGAGCACGAAGTGTTGATCCGGTTAGTGATGCCCGACGAGACATGAGTCCCAGCAGGTCCATTTCAACGCGCCCACCACTCCCGACGCCGATCACCACGACACGACCAAACGGACGCAGTTTGGTCTGGGCCACTGTCAAGTGGGCGGCCCCGACAAGTTCGAGAATGACATCGACGTCGGCAATCGTTCCAACCTGGTCAATGGTGACGCACTCACTGGCACCCAGTTCGAGAAGTGCATCGTGGTGGCGGTCATCGCGAGTAACAGCCACGGGAGCGGCACCTATCGCTCGGGCGATTTGGATTGCCGCCATACCTACGCCACCGGCCGCACCGGAGATGAGCACTCGATCGCCAGGTGCCATGCGCGCATTTAGAACCAGGGCATCAAAAGCAGTTGTGAAGGCCTCGGCAAAACCGCCGGCTTCGGCATCACTACTAGATGCCGGAACCGAAATGAGATGTTCGGCCGGTACGAGACAGTGGGTCGCCTGTCCGCCACCACCCACGATGGCCGCCACACGGTCACCCACGGCAACGGAGGTGACATTCCCGCCAACTGCGTGCACGACCCCGGCGCACTCAAGACCGGGGACGTCGCTGGGCCAGCCTGGGGGCGCGGGATAGAAGCCCCGTCGCTGCAAGAGATCTGCGGCATTGAGGCCGGCCGCACGTACTTCGATAACGACGTCATCGGGGCCGGGCTGGGGTATTTCTTGCGAGACAATCTCCAGTTCGTTGTTGTTGATTTTCACTGCTCGCATGAGGCACCCTCCTAGGCGTTCCCCGTCAAACTAGGGCACATCCGTCGAAGGCGTGGCATGTCCGGTTCGCCACTATCGTGCCCTCATGACTATTTTCGATACCGCCATCAACAACCTCGACGGCACGCCAGCCAAGCTCGACGAATACTCCGGCAAGGTTGTTCTCGTCGTCAACGTCGCCTCTAAGTGCGGCCTCACGCCCCAGTACACCGGCCTCGAAGAGATGCAGCAGCACTACGCCGACCAGGGTTTCACGGTCCTCGGCGTTCCCTGCAATCAGTTCGGCGAGCAGGAGCCCGGCAGCGCCGAAGAGATTCAGACGTTCTGCTCCACCTCCTACGGCGTCAGCTTCCCGCTCCTGGAGAAGGTCGAAGTTAACGGCCAAGGTCGTCACCCGCTCTACGGCATCTTGACGGAAACCACTGACGCCGAAGGGCACACCGGTGACATCCGCTGGAACTTCGAGAAGTTCTTAATTGGTCGTGACGGTTCGATCACACGTTTCGGTCCACTCGTGGCTCCCGAAGACGCCTCACTGGTCTCGGCTATTGAGGCCGCGCTCTAACACTTCGTTAGCCACATCTCGTTGCTGTGAGAAAGTAGTTCCATGCTGACCGCCACCCTGTTTGACATGGATGGGCTCCTGCTTGATTCAGAGATTCTCTGGCACAAGGCCGAACTCAAAATTCTTGGCGACCTCGGCGTGCCGATTCCTCACGGCGAAGTGCGCCTTACTAAAGGCATGTTCGTTTCTGAGGTTGTTGACTACTGGTTCGCCCAGCACCCGTGGGATGCACCATCGCGGCCCGAGGTAGTCGCAATGATTCTGCAAGCGGTCGGAGATTTAGTGGAGTCCGAGGGCGTGATGATGCCGGGGGCCCTGCGAGCTATCGAGCTGGCCTCGGAGCGGGGACCGATTGCGGTCGCGAGCTCGACTCCGATGCCGCTCATCATGAGGTGTCTTGCGAACTTCAACCTCGTAGATCTCTTCCAATCGATTCACTCGGCCGACATCGAGCCATTCGGCAAACCTCACCCCGGGGTCTTTCTTACCGCGGCCAAGGCACTCAGCGCAGCGCCGACATCTTGTCTCGTGTTTGAGGATTCGGCCGCAGGCGTGCTTGCTGCGAAGGCGGGTCGCATGACGTGTGTGGCAGTTCCCGTTGCCGATGAACTGCGCATGCCGGCCTTTCAAATTGCCGACCTCGTGTTGAACTCCCTAGACGAACTCACCCCGGAGTGGCTCGACGAACGATTTGCGAACTAGTTCGCCAACACCTTGAGGAACTTGAGTCCTTCGGGGTAGTGTTCGACCCCATCGGGGAAGGCAGCGATGCGTTCGTAGCCAATGCGGGCATAGAACTTGATGGCCTCAGGTTGCTTGTCACCCGTCTCGAGGTAGATCGACGCCACGTCCAGTGTCGGGGCAAACTCCTCGAGGGCCACCATTAGTTGCTGGGCGACTCCTGCTTGGCGGAGGTCGGGTCGCACCCAGAGCCGCTTGACTTCCGCGGCTCGCTCGCTGGGCACACCAATCTTTCGAAGTGCCACACCTCCGGCAAGGTGAGAATCGAGCCGTGCCACGAAGAAGGCCCCGGTTGGCAGTTCGAGTTCATCAAAAGAAAGGCTGTGGTCATCCGCGTTACTCCCATAACGGCGACCGAGTTCCTCGAGGGCGCAGTAGACCAGCGCACGGACGGCGGGGGAGGATGGTGCTTCACGCTTGATGGTCAGTTGCACGAGGGCACCCTAGGAGAAGACGGTCGGTGTGCCGTCGTCTTCTACGATGGGAACAGACAAAGGGGATTTGTGTTCCGTCCAATTAGTGCTGAAATCGATTTCGTCGCGCTTGAAGAGGCCGAGCTCGTCCGTTGGCGTGAGCAGGATGTCTTCGCCCGCTCGATGCAGCAGCGCGAAGGGTCCACCCCTTGGGTCTTTTACGAAGGTCCCCCGACGGCCAACGGAAAGCCGGGCCTGCACCACGTCTGGGCCCGCATCTATAAGGACTTTTTCTGCCGTTACCAAACAATGCAGGGCCACTTTGTGCAACGTCGGGCCGGCTGGGACACCCACGGGTTGCCGGTAGAGGTCGAAGTCGAAAAGCGCCTTGGGATCTCTGGGAAGAAGGCCATTGAAGAAGAAGTCGGTATCGCCGAGTTCACCCGCCTCTGTCGTGAGAGTGTCCATACGTATGTCGGAGAGTTTGAAAAGCTCACGGAACGCATTGGCTACTGGGTAGATCTGGAGTCGGCCTACTGGACTTATCACACCAGTTACGTCGAATCTGTCTGGTGGCAGCTGCAGCAACTCTTCAACAAAGAACTGCTCTACGAGGACCTCAAAGTCGTGCCCTACTGCCCGCGATGCGGCACGGCACTTTCGAGTCACGAGCTCGGACAGCCCGGCGTCTACACCGATGAGTTCGATGAGAGCTGCTACGTCCAACTCGAAATAACTGACTCTCACGATCTCCCTGGGGCTACGCACCTAGCGGTCTGGACGACGACACCGTGGACGTTGCTCAGCAATGTCGGCGTGGCCGTCAATCCCGAGGTGACCTACGCCGTCGTAAACGGGCTCGTGATGGCCGAAGCACTCGTCGAAGCTGTCTGTGGCGAGGGCGTCAAGCCGGATGCCACGTTCAGCGGTAGCCAACTCGTCGGACTGCACTACCGCCGTCCTTTCGATGACGTGGAGCTCCCTGAAGACGCCGATGCCTGCCGCGTTGTTCCCGCTGACTACGTCACGACCGAAGATGGCACCGGACTCGTCCACCTCTCCCCGGCATTCGGTGAAGTCGACCGTCAGGTCGCGCGAATGAATGGTCTGCCCACCGTCAACCCCGTGGGCCCCGATGGAGCCTTCACATCTCAAGCGCCGTGGCTGGCCGGCATTGGTGTTCGTGATGCCAACGCCGAAATCAACAATGAGCTTGAGCGCCGTGGCATCTTGATTCGCCGCTTCAACTACGAGCACTCTCTGCCTCACTGCTGGCGCTGCTCGACCGTTCTCATCTACTGGGGTAAGCCCAGCTGGTACATCGCGACCTCCAAATTCAAAGAGCTCATGGTCAATGAAAATAAGACCATTGACTGGCACCCGGAGCACATTCGTGAAGGACGATTCGGTGAGTGGCTGGCCAACAACGTCGACTGGGCTCTTTCTCGCGACCGTTTCTGGGGAACGCCACTGCCGATTTGGCGTTGCGGCGAAGGGCACCTCACGTGCATTGGCTCGCTCAAGGAACTGGGTGAACTCACGAAGCGTGATCTCTCCGAACTCGACCCCCACCGTCCTTCGATTGATGCCGTCACTTTTGACTGCCCGACCTGTGGCGTCGAGGCGAAGCGGGTGGAGCCAGTCATCGATGCCTGGTTCGACTCGGGCGCCATGCCGGCCGCTCAGGTTGGCTATCCCCACGTCCCCGGCTCCGAAGCCCTCTTTAACTTCCCAGCCCAGTTCATCGCCGAAGCGATCGACCAGACCCGAGGGTGGTTTTACTCCCTCTTGGCCGTGAACTCTCTCGTCTTTGGCGCCAAGCCCTACGAACACGTCCTCTGCCTCGGACACATCGTCGATGTGGACGGTCGCAAGATGAGCAAATCCGTCGGCAACGTGATTGACCCTTGGGAAGTCTTGAATTCTCGCGGCGCCGATCCGCTGCGCTGGTGGATGTTCTCGCAAGGCTCGCCGTGGACACCCACCCGTGCATCACTTGGCGCCATCGACTCCTCAATGCGCGAGACGCTCGGTACGTTGTGGAATACGTACAGCTTCTTCACGACCTACGCATCACTCAACGGGTTTGATCCCCAAGACCCCGAAATTCCCGCTCGGGTGGACCGGCCCGACATGGATCGTTGGATCCTCTCGCGGCTTGAGCGCACGACCAAAATCGTTACCGAATCCCTTGATGGCTACGAGCCATTGCCGGCGGCTTCGGCCGTTTCGGGTCTCGTCGACGACCTATCGAACTGGTACGTCCGCCGCAGTCGCCGACGTTTTTGGCGCACTGACCCCAACGCCCCTCGCTCCGACTCTCTGGCGGCACAGGCCACGTTGCTCGAAGTACTCCAGCGCATCTCACTGTTACTCGCACCGTTCTGTCCCTTCGTAGCGGACTCGATGTATCGCGAACTGTTTGGACTCGACGCGACGAACTCGGTTCACTTGGCTGACTGGCCGCGCACGATCGAAGCCGACATTGACGATGAACTCGAAGCGGCCATGGTTGTCGCTCGCAGCCTGACATCGATGGGTCGGGCCGCCCGGGCCGACGCTGGAGTCAAGGTGCGCCAACCGCTCGCTCGCGCCCTGGTCTTCTTGCCACCAGGTAGTCCTCGCCCGCCGGCAGGCGTCGTTGAAGAAGAACTCAACGTAGACGCCATTGAGTACGGCACCGAACTGGCCGATGTCTTGAGTTTCGAACTCGTTCCCAACTTCCGAACGCTCGGACCGCGCCTCGGCGAGGCGGCCAAGGAGTTGCGTCCGGCGCTGAGCCAACTCGATGGAGCGGCCGTGGCGGCCGCCTTTGAACGGGGCGAAACTGTCTCGCTGACCCTCTCGACCGGTGACTTTGTGCTCGACACCGACGACATTGAACTACGCGTTAAGAGTCAAGGCGGCTTTGCCGTTGGTCGCGAGGGCGGCGAAGTTGTTGCGCTGGATCTCACCTTGAATGACGAACTACTGCGTCGCGGCTACTTACGTGACCTGGTCCGTCAGGTTCAAGATCTCCGTAAAACGACCGGCCTCGACGTCTCCGACCGCATCACTCTGCACTTGGTGGGTGTCGACGATCTGTCTGATGGTTTTGCGCTCGTAGCCAGCGAAGTGCTCGCTACCGAGATTCACGCAACAGCCGGACTCGGTGACGGTGAAGAACTTTCCTTTGACGACGAACGCACTAATGCTCGCGCCTGGGTGACGAAGACCCAGAGCTAGCGAATCTTTTCGAGAGGTTGTCCTCGAAGGCAACAGCCTCATGGTTTCTCGCAAGGTATCGCTTGAATGCGTGATTGAAGCGGACCGCCAGGCCTAAAGCACAGCAGTTCGAAGTATTGCTACCCCGAGGTGCAAACCTCGGAGTAGCGCCGTACCATGGAGGTATGAGTAACGAACCCACCACTGGTAACAAGAAGAAGACTCTCGGCATTGTCGGTGTTGCTGTGACCCTCGTCTCGGTCTTCTGGTTTGCTTTACGCCCGCGCCTTAAAAAGAACGACGATAACTAACTCGCGAGTATCGCCGGCAACGTGTCGGTGAGATCACCGGAGACCACAACGTCGGCTAGAGCGTCCATCTCGGTGGGACTTCCATTCACAATGATGATTTTTGCTCCCGACTTACGGGCCACGGGAACAATGGCCGCAATCGGGTAGACCCCGAGCGTCGAACCGGCCGCAATAAACACGTCGCACTCACGGGCTGCCCGCTCAGCCCGGTTCAGATCTTCGATGATGAGTGACTGGCCAAAGGAAATAGTGGCGGCCTTCAAAATGCCATCACAACGGTTGTCGCCAGACGGGGCCTCACAGCGGGGGTCCGAGTCGCCGGCCTCCACTCGAAGAATGATGAGTTCGATTGGACCACGCGAACCGCAGTGCATGCAGAGTGACTCGTGCACTGTTCCGTGGATTTCAATGAGCCGTTCCCCGGTAAGCCCGGCCTTCTGATGAAGGCCGTCGATGTTCTGCGTTACCACCACGTCGAGTGTTCCTCGTTGGGCAAAGTCAGTGACCGCGTAGTGAGCGGCATTGGGTTGCACGGTCTCCCAGGACATATTGGCGCGACGTTGCCATCCGGCCCGGCGTACGTCGACATCCGACATCCAAACGTCAATGTGGGCCCGCACTTCCGCACCGGGATTTTTCGTCCAGACTCCATCAGGTCCGCGATAGTCAGGAATGCCCGATGCCGTGGATATCCCCGCACCCGTCAGCAGCACGACGCGCTGACCTTCGGCCACCATGCGGTGTGCGATGCGTAACTCGTTCGTTGGCACGGAGGGAGAGTACTGTCACCCGACTAGCGTCCCTGCATGGCTTCAACGTCCTTCGCACCGTTACGCCATCGCAGTTTTCGATTCGCCCTCATTAGTTCCTTTGTTTCCTCCTCGGGCACTTGGATGCAGTCAGTGGCCATGGGTGTCTATCTCCAGGTCACGACGCACAACGCCGTATGGCTGGGAATCTTGACGCTGGCGGCTTGGATGCCAAGTGCTATTGCTTCACCGGTTGGTGGTGCCCTCGCGGACCGGATGAGCCGGGAACGAATTATTCAGATCTCCAACGGTGTCATGGCTCTGTGTGCCACAACGTTGGCCGTCCTCTATCTCACTGGTCATCTCCAGCCAATTCACGCAGTCTTGATTGCCATTGTGGAGGGCTTTGCGGGAGCAGCTTCCTGGGCGAGTTGGCAGTCGTTGCTGCGCGACCTCGTCGAAGCCGATGAAGTCCTGGCTGCCGTCTCCCTATCATCGGCGCAGTTCAATCTCGGACGGATTGTTGGTCCGATGTTGGCGGGCGTCGTGATGGGTTTTGGTTCAGCGGGTTGGTGCTTCGCGATCAATGCCGGAACGTTCTACTTCGTCGTCTTGATTTACGGATTTGTCAAGAGCCGTCCTCGAAAAATGGTTCCGCCGGTGGGTCATCTTTTTGATCAGATTCGACATGGAGCCAAGACCGCTATGGCGGTCCACGGTACTCGCTCGCCCATTTTGAGTATCGCGGTGATTGCGTTCATTCTGAGTCCCTTCATCTCCTTCGTTCCCACTATGGCCATCGAGGTCTTTCACGCCGGCGAAGTGGGTACGAGCTCCCTCGTCACGGCCCAAGGGGTAGGCGCCGTGCTGGGTGCGATCCTTCTGCCCGCGCTTGCGGCTCGAACGTCTCGCCTCAAGGTCTTGGAGGGTTCGCTCATCGTCATGATTGTGGGCCTGGCTGGCTACGCGGTGAGCCCCACCTTGAGCGTGGCCGTTGTGGTCATGGTTGTTGTGGGCGCTGCCTACATCGGGACTCTGACTGGTCTGAACTCTGTCGTGCAGATCCACGCCCCTGGCGGCGAACGCTCTCGGATCCTGTCGCTCTACACCATGAGCTTGTCGGTGGCCTACCCGCTAGGAGCCTTCTCCCAGAGTTTCTTTGTCCACCGATTCGGGCTGCGCCCGGTGACCCTTATCAGCACGGGCTTGATGGTCTGTGTCTACTTGGCCGTTCGTGCTGGTGCGCCGCGCTTCATATCTGTCATGGGTGATACGCCAACCCCTAATGCCTGACAAACTGCCACTATGCCTTTTGTTGCCACTAACCCCACCACTGGTGAAGTCATTGCGACCTACCCTTCGCTCGACGCCGCCGGAATTGAGCGTGTCCTAGATAGTTCGCACCGAGCGTTCGAATCGTGGCGACACACCTCGTTCTCCGAACGGGCCCTGTTTATGAATCGTGCCGCCGAGCTCTTGGAGAGTGAGGTGCCGGTTGTCGCCGAGATGATGTCACGGGAGATGGGCAAAACCTTTGCGGCAGCCAAGGGTGAAGTGGCTAAGTGTGCCATGACGATGCGCTACTACGCCGAACACGCCGAAGCAATGCTGGCCAGCGAGCCAATCGCGACGAGTGGTTCCGCATCGGGCATTCGCTTCGATCCCGTTGGCGCCGTCTTGGCCATCATGCCTTGGAACTTTCCCCTCTGGCAGGCAGTGCGATTCGCTGCACCCACGTTGATGGCCGGCAACGTGGGTATTTTGAAGCACGCACCTAATGTCCCCGCCTGCGCTGAATTTCTGGGCATGCTGTTTCGCCGTGCCGGTTTCCCTGAGGGTGTCTTTCAGAACGCGTTTATAGAAGTTGAAGACATTGAGAGTGTCATCGCCGACCCCCGCGTCGCGGCCGTGACGCTGACGGGCTCCGAGCGAGCCGGTCGGTCAGTAGCAGAAATTGCCGGAAGAAACCTTAAGAAGTGCGTTCTTGAACTCGGGGGATCGGACGCATTCATCGTCGCCGAATCGGCCAATCTGGATGACGTGATTCCTTTTGCGGTCACGGCTCGCGTCCAGAACAACGGACAGAGCTGCATTGCCTCCAAGCGATTCATCGTGGTGGCTGCTCGAGCCGAGGAGTTCACCGCTCGTTTCGTAGAAGCCATGGCTGCAGTCGCAGTGGGCAATCCGATGGATCCCTCCACGGTGGTGGGTCCACTGGTCAGTGCCGCTCAACGTGATGGTCTCGCGGCGCAAGTAGACGACGGTATTAAGAAAGGCGCACGCGCCCTCACTGGCGGCGCACCGCTGGACGGTCCCGGCTTTTTCTACCCGCCCACCGTTTTGGTCGACGTTGATTTGGCGAGCCGTGCCGGTTGCGAAGAACTCTTTGGTCCGGTGGCGGTGGTACACACGGTGCCCGATTTACCCGCGGCCATCGCTCTGGCTAACGCGACTCCCTGGGGCCTCGGAGGCTCCATTTGGGCGACCAATCAGGCCGAGGTTGACGCTGCAATTTCCGGCATTGAAGCCGGTATGGTTTTTGCCAACGCCGTGGTTGCTTCGACTCCCGAATTGCCATTTGGCGGTGTTAAGAATTCGGGATTTGGACGCGAGCTCTCGGTCTATGGCATCAAGGAGTTTGTCAACGTGAAGACTTTCTACCAAGCATGAGTGAGCAGAAGTTTTATTTCGACCACGGGGCGAGCGCCCCGCGACTCGACGAAGTAGCCGAGGCCATGGCGCCGTGGCAGCACGGCGTTGTTGGGAACCCTTCCGGGATGCACAGCGCATCGCGAGACGCTCGTCGGGCCATCGAGGATGCCCGCGACATCGTGGCCAACTTCGTCGGTCAGCCGTCCCACGAAGTGATCTTTACGGGCGGTGGCACGGAGTCGTGCCACCTGGCAATTTCCGGGGTCGTCCGTGAGCATCGCAAGCATCACGAGATCAGCGACATTGTTATTTCGCCTACCGAACATCACGCCGTGCTGAATACGGCATTGGCCTTGGCCGATGAGTTTGACGATGTCCGCGTGCGGTTTCTCGACGTGGATGATCTCGGCATCATCACCACGGAATCACTTTGGGAAAACCTGGGACCCTCTACGGCCATCGTGAGCGTCATGACGGTGAATAACGAAACGGGTGTGTACCAGCCAGTTCCCGTTGTCGGTACCGTCACCGCGGCTGGTGTGCCGGATGGTGGTATTTCGCATACCGATGCAGTGGCGGCCGCGCCGTGGCTCTACTTACCGGCGTTGACCGAATCGATTGACATGATTTCCATCGCGGCGCACAAACTCGGGGGCCCCGTCAACTCTGGTGCTTTAGTCCTGCGTCGAGACATCAAGCTCGACCCGGTTTCCGTCGGAGGTGGCCAGGAGCGTGGACACCGTGGTGGCACAGTCGACGTGGCCGCCGCCGTAGGCCTCGCCGCCGCCTGTCGCGTCGTCGACCGTGAACGTATGGAAGTCAATGAACGAGTGACCGCCCTGCGCACCCGACTGGAAGCAGCGCTTCGCTACGTCCCCGGTGTGGCTATCACGGCGACCGAAGAAACCCGCGTGCCAGGCTGCACCCACCTCACGGTGGAGGGTTTGGCCAGCGAGGAGCTTCTGTTCCTGCTCGATAATGCGGGCATCGCGGCTTCCGCTGGGGCGAGTTGCTCCAGCGGCGCGTCAGTCATGAGTCACGTTCTAGAGGCGATGAAGATGCCTGAAGACAAGGCTCGTGGCGCCCTGCGCTTCACCATGGGCCGAGAAACGACCAAGGAAGATGTCGATCAGCTCATCGCCGTCTTTGCTGATGTGGTCTACCGTCTCCGCGGAGAGAAGTAGAAGGCACCGCCGGCTGGCAAACTGTCACTATGCGTGTTTTGGTGGCTATGAGCGGAGGAGTTGACTCATCAGTCGCTGCCGCCCTCTTGAAAGAATCGGGCCACGATGTTGTGGGAGCAACGCTGAAGCTCTGGGGTGGCGCTTCGGATTCGGGCTGTTGTTCCGTTTCTGACGTTGATGACGCCAGACGAGTCGCCCACTCACTTGACATTGACCACCACATCTTCAACTACACGTCCGAGTTTGAAGCAGCAGTAGTTAAGCCCTTCGTCGACGATCACGCCGCCGGACTGACACCCAACCCGTGCATTGAATGCAATCGGGTAATCAAATTTGACCTCCTCTTTGAGCGGGCCGAGCGGCTTGGATTTGATGCCGTCGCCACTGGGCACCACGCGCTCGTGGAACTGTGGAATGGTCGCCCAACGTTGACGCGGAGCGTCGACCCCCTCAAGGATCAGAGTTACGTCCTGGGTTACATCCAGGGTCCAATTTTGCAACGTCTTGTGCTGCCCATTGGTGGAATGAACAAAGAGGAAGTGCGCGAGCATGCCGAACGGCTTGATCTGCGCACGTGGAACAAACCCGATTCGCAAGACGTCTGCTTTATTGAAGCCAGTCGCGGGCGCGAAGCGTTCCTTGGTCAGCGCATAGAACTCACCTCGGCCGAAGTCTTCGACCGAGTAACCCAGGAAGTCGTTGGTCGAGTGCCGGCGGCGCAACTGGTCACGCTCGGTCAGCGTCGAGGAATCGCTCCGGGCTTTGACGGTGAGCGTCGGTTTGTCGCTTCCGTAGATCTCGAGAACCGACGAGTTGAAGTTGACCGCATCGAAGCCATCATGGTCTCGGCCCTCGCGCTTCGTCCCGATTCGCTCACGTTCGCTTACGACGAAATTCCTAACGGCACGCGGGTCATGGTGCAGTGGAGTGCACACGGTCGGCCCGTGAGCGCAACATTGGAAACCAGCGATGCACCCCACCTCATCCTCGATGAGCCCGCTCGACCGGTCTCGGCCGGCCAGTCCGTCGTCTTCTATGACGCCGAAACCGGCCGACACGTGCTCGGTGCGGCTCAGGTAGGGCGATGACCACACCAGCGGAGCGAGTCGCGGAACTGCGTGAGCAGATCGCCTTTCACTCGGAGCGGTACTTCATTGAAGACAGTCCCGTTATTCCTGATGCCGATTATGACCAACTGGTTAAAGAACTCATCGGACTGGAAGCGGCTCACCCCGAACTCGTAGTTGAGAATTCTCCTTCACTTCGGGTCGGCGCCCCAACTTCAGCAGCCTTTAGCCCGGTGACGCACGGACAGCCGATGCTCAGTCTGGACAACGTCTTTGACGAGACGGAACTGCGGGAGTGGAGTGAAAGGCTCGTTAAATCGCTCGGTCGCGACGACGTTGAATTCTCGATTGAGCCGAAGATAGATGGATTGGCTCTCTCCATTCTGTACGTCGATGGCGAGTACACCGTCTCGGCCACCCGTGGTGATGGCCGAGTCGGCGAAGACGTCACGGCCAACGTGGCGACTATGGCCTCCGTACCCCAGAGGCTCAGCGGTGTTACCTCGACCGGACGACTCGAAGTTCGCGGCGAGGTCTACATCGATAAAGCATCCTTTGAGCAGCTCAATGCGTCGCTGGCCAAAGCGGGGGAGCGACTCTTCGCTAATCCCCGAAATACGGCCGCCGGTTCGCTCCGTCAGAAAGATCCGGTCGCTACTGCTCGCCGCCCCCTCTCGTTTCTTGCGTACCAACTGGTGGTCTTGGAGGGTCACGAGGAGCTGGCCTCGATCACTGGGCACGACCAGGCACTCGCCGCCCTCGACCGTTTTGGTTTTTCCGTGGCTCCAACGGTGCAACACGTGCGGGGCGAGCGAGCGATGGTGGAGGCCAGCGGTTGGTTCGAAGCCCACCGACACGACCTTCCCTATGAGATCGATGGAGTGGTGATAAAGGCGACTCGGTTAGCCGACCGTGATCTGCTTGGTTTCACGTCACGCGCCCCTCGATGGGCTATTGCCCGCAAACTTCCTCCGGAGGAACGGACCACCACGTTGCTGGCCATTGAAGTCTCTATCGGTCGAACTGGCAGAGCCACGCCGTATGCCGTTTTGGAGCCGATTGTCGTGGCGGGCTCAACCGTCTCGATGGCCACGCTTCACAATCAAGATCAAGTTCGCGCCAAAGACGTTCGACCTGGAGACCTCGTCATTGTTCGTAAGGCCGGCGACGTAATTCCTGAAGTCGTCGCTCACGTCCCGAGTCCCGGAGTGGCTCGGGCAGCGGAGTGGGAGTTTCCTCAGGTGTGCCCTGAATGCCAGGGTGCCCTCGAGCGAACGGGCGAGGAGTCAGATACCTACTGCGTAAATCCAGCCTGCCCGGCCCAGACGCGTGAACAGATTGTGCATTTCGCTTCTCGCAGTGCGATGGATATCGAAGGACTTGGGGAGCAACGTGTCGTCCAGCTGTTGGCGTCGGGTTTGATCCGTGATGTGGCTGATCTCTATGCGCTACGTGTTGAATCGCTTCAAGAGCTTGAAGGCCTTGGCCTGCTCTCCGCCACGGCCCTTGTTGAGGCCATCGCGCTATCACGCTCACAACCACTGAGTCGGGTCTTGATTGGCTTGGGCATTCGTCACGTCGGCCCGGTTGCAGCACGAAACATTGCCGCGTCGTTCTCCACCATGCCAGAACTCCTACACGCGTCATCGGACGCGCTCGCGGCCGTCGATGGGGTGGGGGCCGTTATCGCGGCCAGCGTGGTGACCTTCATGGAAGATCTGGAAAATCGGACGATGCTGGAGCGTCTCGCTGCCAGTGGTCTCGTACTGCGCGAACCCGAAGTAAGTAATGCTCTAACTCAAACGCTCGCTGGCAAGGCCGTAGTGGTAACGGGATCGCTCGAGGGCTATTCGCGAGATGGGGCCGAGGCGGCGATCATCAGTCGGGGCGGCACCTCACCGGGTTCAGTCTCCAAGAAGACGTTCTGTGTCGTGGTGGGCGAGGCGCCAGGGGCCAGCAAAGTCACCAAGGCCACCGAACTGGGCATCCCCGTGGTGAGTGCCGAAGGTTTTGCTTTCCTGCTGGAAACCGGTGAATTTTCCTAAGGTCCCACGAACTTAAACCGTTCGGTATCGTTACAGTTACATGAGTTCCCCCTTTTCCATTGGCGACATCGTTAACGGTCGATACCGACTCGTAGCCCCCATCGTCTCCAGTCCAACGGCGAACGTCTTCCGAGCTGATGACCTCTCGTTAACCCGCCCGGTCGCCATTCACGTGGCCCCCTTCTCGCTCCACAATGACGCCGTATTTCTTCAGTCATTTCGCGAGGAAGCCACGGCCGCGGCCGCGTTAAACCACCCCCACGTGCTCCGCGTCTACGACTGGGGCGAAGAGGCCGGTGGCGCCTATCTCGTCACCGAATATCCCGTCGGTGGCACTCTCCGTAGCGTCCTGGACCGTGACGGGACCATGAGCGAATCCGCAGTGGCCCTCATGGGACTGGAACTGGCTGACGGACTGGCCTACGCCCACGCGCGCGGAATTGTGCACGGCGCCTTGTCGCCGGCCACGATTCACTTCGACGCCGATGGTCGAAGCAAGGTCGCTGACTTTGGTTTTGCCACCGCAATTGCAAAATCTCACATTGGACCCTCGACGGATATTCGCTACGCCAGCCCCGAGCAGGCGCAACGACAGGTGGTTGACGGCAAGACTGACGTGTATACGCTGGCACTCATTTTGTTTGAGGCCATCACCGGAACGATCCCTCACGAAATGAATTCGCCGGCCGAAACGCTTTCGGCCCGGATCGGAACACCCTTGCCTTCAGATCCAAGGATTCGCTCGTTGGACATGGTGTTGGCCCAGGCCGGTGCCTACGACACCAAGTTCCGGCTCGATGCCGCTTCGCTCACGACACGACTACAGGCCACAGTGGGCGCACTCTCCAGCTCGGCCTCTACTAACGCGTCTATGGCGCCGGCTCCAGTCGTGCCGACGGACGCCACTCGCGTTACGA
>Ga0114968_10001192_pt1 | contig 19805 bp, 22 predicted proteins | sample M_130807_EF_Meta_FD_87020 | JGI IMG/M metagenome (GOLD analysis project Ga0114968, IMG submission 87020) | Freshwater microbial communities from Lake Montjoie, Canada to study carbon cycling - M_130807_EF_MetaG | ecosystem: Environmental > Aquatic > Freshwater > Lake | place: Lake Montjoie...
AATTAGAGGAAAAAAATATTATTTTAGAAAGTGAAAACAAAACATTAAATAATTTAGTTAGTAAATGTTTAGAAAATAACAAAACAATTAAAACAAATAACACAACAAATAATAATAATAACACAACTAATAATACAATTAATAATATAAATGTAAATTTAGTACCTTTTGGTATGGAGAATCTGGATGATTTAACTTTAGAGGAAAAAACTAATATATTGAATTCTGGTTTTCTTTGTTCAGTTGTATGCACCAAAAAAATAAATTGCAATCCAAGACTTCCACAATATCATAATATTTCATTTACTAATTTAAGAAGCAACGATGCAAAAATATACGATAAAGATAAAACTTGGAGAACTGTAGACAAAGAAGATTTATTTGAAACTGTTATTTTGCGACGATTAGATGACGTAAATAATATATTGGAGAATGAAGAGATAAAAATATCTCCATATATGGATAGCTTGGTAAAGAAAGGCACAGATGAAGATGAAGTAGTAAAAAATACTAAAATAAAGAAACGATTTCATAGAACAGTATATGATTTTGATAAAAATAAAGAAAAAAAGAAATTAACATAATTATATAAGTCACTAACAAACTACCTAGAAAATGAGAATAACAAATAACTAATATAAAATAATGCTTGTTTATGGATAGCTCACTGTTCTCATCTGATATAATGAACTAAGATCTATATTATAGCTTCTTGCAATACACTCCGCTTCAACAATTCCGATGACATTCCAGCATAGATTGAGATTTTTTATATTTGGACATTGCGTAAGCACTTTAACAATGCTCTCTATTCCATCTGCTTCAATGAGATTGTGAGTGAGATAAAAGTCAATCAATTTTAGATTTTGACACTTACTAATCACTGATGTAAGTCTCTTAATCCCTTTATCACTAATCTTATTAAGAGAAAGATCGAGGTGTGTCAGCTCTGGACACTGTCTAAGCAATTTTGCAACTCTTGCTGCTCCTGTATCACCTATCTTATTAATTGAAAGATCGAGATAAGTCAGTTCTATATTACGACATTGCTCGAGTGCTTTTACAATCATTACTGCTCCTTCAGCATTGATATTGTTACGTTTGAGATTAAGCTTTTTAAGTGATGAACACTGTACTAGTACTTCTATAAACTGGGGTAAAATTATTTGTATATTACAACACTTTAGCACAAGTGTTGTAATATTGTACAAAGAAGCCATAGGTTTGAGCCGCATCATCATAAGATCTAGCTTATTTTCAGTATTGCAATTATGAGAGTCATTCCAGAACCTATAGTTAATACGAACATCGACGGGCAGACACATATTGTCAATTATATTTTTGATTTCCTTAGAGGTCTTACTCAGCATGATGGTCCTATCAGCTGGCCAAGTCTTATACCAGTCTTCAGCAGGGATGGTTTGTAGAGCTACAGCAAATGCATTAGAGCAAAGACTATGCATTGTTGCTTTATATTTATTATTAAAATGTTATTAAATAATTTCATACTCAATTTTTTATATTTCATAATAATATAAAGTAATTATGTTCAAAGATATTTCGCATTTTAATAACATTGAAGATTATTTACCAATATTAGCATCAATACTAATTGTTCTTATCATAAGTATTATTTTATCGCATGTTAATATTATTACTAGTAAATTTTTCAAGTTATGGTTTCAAAAGTTTCTTTTGTCTGCTATATTATCAGATATATCACTAATTTTTATATTTATTATTATTACAAGAGCAATATATTATTATATATTTGATACATTTTCTATAATTTATTTTATAATAGTCATGTTAATAATACAAATAATTTATTACATATTGTTCTATATATTCATTAGCATAACTCCACAAGGTACTAATCAAATGATAGATATGTTTAAAAATTATGCTAATGAAACATCATATTACGCAATTATAGGAGATAGTATAATGATTATTGCTACTGGTTTAATTGCTTCATATCTCGCAAACTTTAGTGCTAATACTAATATTATAATATTAATTATATTTATATATTTATTACAATTTATTCTATATACATAGTCAATGTTTTTTGAATTAACAATTTTATCATAATATTTGTATTATATTATGATAAACAATGTGCACAAATATTGCTCTAAAGGAAACTGTACTCCAATCTCGCAAGTGCAAGTATGAAGTTTAAATAGTACTTTGCCAATATATAAATTACTAAAACCAATCTTCAAAATCGAAGTTATATTGTTTCATAAGTCGTCCAATCCTATTTGGATTACATGCTGCTTCTATAATTTCTTTAGCCAATGATTCAAAATTTTTTTTCATTTGTTCGTAATCTAATTTAAATATATTTGGATTATCTGATAAAACATCCCAAAAAATAAGATGTTGGTTTTCTTTTAATATATCTATTATATAACGGTTTTTACTATAAGATAAAATCTTATACTTATTTTTTAATTTATCAAGATTATCTTTTAATAATTGAATTGCTTTCAAATTTCTATTTGTAACTAATCCACTCCAACAAATATCTGTTATCTTATCAATATTTTCAATTAATAATTGAATAGCTTCATCTGTAGGATTCATTGCTAAATTATAAGAAACACGTGATATGCAATATGGATTTTTTTTCAATAATTGAATTGCTTCTGGATTTTCATTCTGAGATAATCCCGTCCAACAATGTTTTTTAGGATTTTGTTTTAGTATTTTAATTGCTTCGTCAGATGAATTTTTTGATAAATTATTCCAATTAATTCTCTTAGGATTTTGTTTTAGTAATTCAATTGCTTCTGGATTTGTATTACGCGATAGAATACCCCAATTAATTTTATTAGGATTTTGTTTTAATAATTCAATAGCTTCATTACATGGATTTGAAGATAACCAAAGCCAGTTAATTTTTTTAGGATTTTGTTTTAATAATTCAATTGCTTCTGGATTTTTATTCATCGATAAAAAATCCCAATCAATTTTATCTGGATATTTATTTTTTAATATTTTAACAGCATATGGATTAATTGATAAATCATACCAATTAATTTTATTTTGATGATTTTTCAATATCTCTATAGCATTTATGTTAGAAATTGTACGAGTCGATGATGATTTTGAAAAACAATTTAATTCTTTTTCTAATAATGTAGTATCAATTAAATGAATAATATCAAGTATATTAGGATTGTCTAATAACTCGATAATATCTATTTTATCTAAATTTTGTTTTAATAAGTCAATAGCATTAAGATTTCGAGACAATCCTTCCCAGCATAATTTATTAATATCAATCCAGTCAAGTAGTTTATAAATAGAGTTATTCATGTTACATATTATAATAAATTAATTATATTTATGTTGTAATATAAAAAAACTCAATATTTTTTTATTAAACTTGTCTTTAAAAATAAAGCTTTAACAATAATAATATTTATTATATTTCATTTATTATTATTAAATAGTTTTATCACTTAATAAAAAACATAACTTCATAATATAACAAAATAATAAATATATTCTGTATGTAAAAATATAATATATTAATAAAATAATTCATTTTTAACCTAAAATAAAAGTTATTCTATAGGAATATTAAGTTTTAATGTTAGATAATCCCATTCCTTATTTATAGTTTTATAATTATCAGAATATTGTTTTCCAATTTGATATAATCCATTATTAATATTATTTCTTAAATTTTCAAAGTCATTATAAATTGTATTTTTATTTTTAGTTTCAATACTTCTTATTATATCACCTCCAATAATATCTAATGTTCTAATAACTTGATACATATTTAATTCTTTTTCATATTTTTTTTCTTTTCTTTGTAATTCTTTTTTCCAATATTCTTCAGTTATATAATTCATAAGATATCGAATACGTAAATTACGTTTTTCTTTATCATATTTTTGTTGAAAAGTATTAGGATGATGATATAATATGTGAAATATTTTACGAGTTATGTTTAATATTTTTTCTGTAAATATATTATATCCAGATTCATTTATTTTTGTTCGTAATAATATTTCTATTTGATAATTATTTGGCATTCCAACATTATTATCATTACAAATATTTTCTTGTTCTCTTGGAATTTCTCCATTAGCACTCATTTTCCTTAACATTTCGTAATAATGAGGATTATGAATACGAGATGTTTCTATTTCACCAGTTATCCAACTAAATGCGGTATGACATATTACACACCACATTTGGTTACATCCGTCTATTTTAAATATTAAAGCCGCACATTTAGGGCATGGTTTACTATCTTTAGAAATTAATTTAGCACTTTCTATATTTTCTTCTTTGCATACATGTTCTTGATCATTATTATTTTCTTGATTTAATATTTCAAGACATTTATTACATGTTGTTGTATCACACATACCGCATTTCCATTGTTCAGATAAAAATCCTCTACAATTTTCAACACCGCATTTTCTTATAAATACTTTCTGTTGTTTATTATTATTACCACCGTTAATAATAGTTTCATTAACTTGTATTTCATCATAAAACTCCTGTTTTTTTTTATTAACTTCTAATAAATATTCACGTAATGATTTTTCTAATTTTGCTTTATTATTCATTGCTTCGACTATAGTTTGTGTAGCTGGTAATAATGCTTTTTCTTTATCTAATAATAATTTTTGTCGATAATCTCTATAATCATTATTTATGAATGTTTTAGTAAAATTATTACATAAAAATTCTCTATTCCATACTTTTTTACAATTCATACAATTAGGTTCATTAATATTAACTAATAAGAATTGTGTAATACATTCTCTACATGCTACATAATTACAATATAAACATTTTATATCTTTTCTATTTGAAATATTTATTTTTTCACAACATATACTACAAATTTCTTTATTATTAGACATATAATATTCTTTTTGTAATATTATATGTTATCACTTTAAATTAATATATTACAACTTCAATTTTTTTTAATTGTATATAGATAGCTTAGTAAAAATATTTTATAATTATAATAAAGAAAAAAAGGTATAAAGTTAATTTATTATATTAAATAATTAAATGACTGTTACAGAAGATGCGCATAATCTAGTCTGCGCAAAGGATGCAATGTTATACGCACAGCCCGCTGCGAGAATGACTATTGCGCTAATCCATAACGTTGATACATTTAAAGAGCTTATAGGTAGTGACAAATACAACCTGTTTATGTTCAGTGCAAAATGGTGTGCTCCGTGCAAAAAAGTTTATCCCTTGTTTGAGGAGTTATCATTGTCGCAACCTCCTTTATCAACACTCGGATTTTATAAAGTTGATATAGAAGATTGTGATGCAGGAATTGTAGAAATTGCTTCGGTAACAGCACTCCCTACGTTCATACTTTACAAGTCGGGTAGCGCTGTAGAACAAGTTGTAGGTGGAAACATAGATAAAATAACCGCACTTGTTGAATCCATCACTCAATAACATGTAATATCACATGTTATATCACATGTAATAATATTAATGAAAAATAATTTATTTGGTAGAGTCAGGACTAGAATACTAGACTGTTTTTAAGAATAGCCTTAAAATATAAAAAAAATTGAATTTTTTTTATATTATTATTTCTATTATTTTTTATATGAAGAGAATGTCTCACAATGATCTCAATTCTGGTATGATGACAGTGATTAAACAACCACAACAACACGTATTCCAAGATATAATGTCGGAAGAAGATACACACACTGGTTCCATCAGACTTTACCTGACAGTAGAGGATGACTTTATTCCGCAATACCAATACAATCCACAGCAGACCGATCTTGTTTCACTGCAGTCGTATCCCTCTACAAATGCGTTGATGTCTCGCTCGTAATAGAGAGTCTGATATTATTTTATTCAGAGTTCTCTAGTCTTTAATATCTGTCAGATATGGTTTTAAAAATATAACTTGGTAAGTCATACACAAAGATATTTCATTTATTAAATAATATATATATATAAATACAAGTAATAATACAAAATAATAATTTATATAAATAAAAATCATTATAAAATAATTCATTAAAAAAACATAACGCTTCAATTAATAATGTAAAATATGCTATTTTTTTTGATGCTATTAATCTTATTAAACCATATGTTATAATCCAATATGAAAATAATCTTAAATGTAATTCATCTACTTTTCTGTTAATCATACAAAAATGTGGAGAATATAAAATAAAAATTCCACATATTATATCATAAATTCCTATTATTTTAATTAAATCTAACATATATTTATATCTCTTTCAAACAGCTTTGTAGTTTGTATAACAAAGATATTACCACTTTTATATTATTAGCTAATATATTTTTAATTCTATATCTATTTTATCCTTTTCTTTATTCATTTAATATTAATATTTTTTTGATTTTTTAAAAAAATTTATTTATCATATTTATCTAAAGTAAAAAAATATGATAAATAATTTAGAACAATATAAAATGTTTTTGTATACTGACCTTTAAAATGAGTATTTTAGAAGAAGAAAAACAAGAGGTTATGGATATGGTGTTATATCCAAAATCAAATTTGATAAAATTGGTAAACAAGTACAAAAAATAAAGGATTTAGAAGCTTTAGAATATTGTTTTTAATTTATTACTATTTAACCAATTTATTAGGCGACTATTTATGTAAGTTACATTTACATTTTTAAAGATATCTATGAAATCTTGTTTGGTATAAATTGTTTCAATATTTGTTTCTAAATCCTCAAGTTTAACTAACGATAATGAGCATAGTTTATTAATATCATTTACACACCCATACGAAGACATATATATTTTATATTCTTTATTGTCAAATTTAATATTGTCACCGTTATATATCTGCATTATATCTTTTCCATTATTATCTTGAATGATTATACTATATAATTGCTTATTATATTTTACGGGTTTAAAATTGATGTTGTTATTATGTACAGTCTCTGAAGGAGTTTGTACTTTGCATATATAATCATAATACTCTATATCATACTTGTTATTTACAAAAGTGTCAATTATTGCTTTTTTATTTAGTTCAGATTTTAAATCTGAATTATCTAGTAATATAATAAGCTCAAATAAATTATATTTTTCATATTTTTGTCGTAACATATTTTCATAATTGTAATAATAAAAAATTAATTCAATAATTTCTGTTTTGAATGTAATATTACATTTATTTTGTATTTCTTGAAAAATATAAGTAAAGTACTTAATGTTAAACATATTTATAAATTATATATAAAATATATAATATATAATTTATAATTTATAATTTATATATAATTCATTTTTTTAATTTTATTATTAAACTCTTCCATGATAGCAATATTTTTATTAAACTATGTCTCTGTTTATTAAACTCTTCCACCTCAGCAATATTTTTGAACTCCTTGAACTCTGTATCGGTATAATAGTATACTATCTTAGAAATGTAAGACATATCAGACATATCAGACATATCTTTGTACAGCTTTCTTATGATTGAATTTTCTGTGCACTCTTTAAATCCATAGTATGTGTTCTTCATGCATATTATATTTATAGGTTTCTTCATCATATCGAGAATATCTTTATGGGGATGATAACCCGCCATGACAAGAGTATTTGCTTTGTCAATTTCTTGGCGTAAATCTTCGGTAACTCCTGATGGGAAAGGAGTGTTTGTAAAATAACGTATTTCCTGACCATTTGAGTTAGTGAATACAAGAGGTTTTGTCTCGACAAAACCCAAATCATTAGCATTATTACGTAACTCTTCTAAAAAATCTAATTGTATGTTATTTGAATTAATATGACCTAGCGATGGAAACTGTGTCTTAGGTAGAGAATCAAAGCATAACATTATTTGAATATATTTTTCATCAATTTTGGCGTTGATAGGTTTCATATTTGTCCCTGCACCAATATATACTGCAATAACTGACATAATAACAGATTTATTTATATTATATGTATAATAATATAATTAATTAATATTTATAATTTCAACTTTTTTTGTTTTTTTGGCGTTTAACAAATCAAATTGCAGACTTTTAATATAAGTTACATCCTCATTTTCAAATAGATCTATCAATTCTTGTGCTGAATATTCTTTTTTTTCGTCTGTTTCAAAATTTTCAATAATAACACACATTGTATCATATCTATCGTCGTCCTCACATATATTCTTTTGTGACAAAAACTGATATAATCTCATAAATATGCCATATTTTTTGTTGCCAATTTTGATGATATCGCCTGTGTGTATTTCCATTATATGTTTATTATTATTATTATTATTTACAATGACCTGCGCAGAAGATGGATATGCGCATATATGTGCATCCTCTTGCTGCCCCGCTGTAAGAATGACAATATTATAAGTTTGCCGTATAATTTTTTGTAATTTCCATTTGATATTATTTCCTTGAACTCGAAACATATGATGTGATAGGTGTTTATTATGATCATTGGTAATATCATTGGTATTTTCATCAAACTCCAAATCCAAATTGTTATCTACAAATGTATCAATTATAGCTTTTTTATTCAAATCAGATATTAAGCATGATTTATTGAGCAAGTACATTAGTTCAAACAAATTATATTTTTCATACTTTTGTCGTAGTTTATCATAAGAAAACATAGTATTATATTAAATTAATAAGATTTTAAATTTTTAAACTAATTAAGACTAAATATTTTACATAGTTTTTGTAATAAAAAATTTATATTGTAAAAACAAAAATTAAGATATGGAAAAAAATTGAGAAAAAAAAATATTACTAAATCTATCTATTTTATAATCTTAATTTTCAAAATTATGTCTTCTGTTTCTATTTCGACAGCAGGAGAAGCTTTGGCTATGGCTTGGGCTTTAGGTCCTTATTCAACTCCTTCTCAAATTTTAAAAACAGCTTTAGGTTTGGCTTACAAACCGATCTTGGTTAAGGTTTCCATATTATTTTCAACTCAATTTGAGGCTTTGACTTTAGCTTCTATTTTAAATCCTAAATTAACTCAAGTTCAGACATTGGCTTTTGCATTGTCTTTGACTTTTGCTCCAGCTGAAATTCAGACGCAGGCTAAAGCTCAGGCTCAGGTTAGGGTTCAGGCACAGACTTGGGCCTTGACTCAGGCATTGTCTTTGAATCATGTAGTAGTTCAGGATCTAACACAAGTTTTGGCTCAGGTTCAGACTTCAACTCAAACTGAGACTCAGGCTTCAACTCAGACAACGCCTCAGAAATTGGCTTTAGCTTTATCTTCGGCTTTAGTTCAGACTCAGGCCTTAACTCAGGCTTTATCTTTGGATCCTAACCTAGCTCAGGATCTAGTTCAGGCTCAGGCTCAAGTCCAGGCTTCAACTCAGACAGCGCCTCAGAAATTGGCTTCAGCTTTAGCTTCTGCTTTGGTTCAAACTCGGGCAAAGACTTCAATTCCTGATCTAGCTTACGTTTTTGGTATGGCTTCGTCTTTGATTGAAACTCCGCTAGAGCCTTCAACTCATACAAAGATTATGGATTCAATCCCGGAACTAGCTTATACTTTGTCTTTAGCTTACGTTTTTGATCCGGCTTTAACTAAGTCACAAGTTTTAACTTTGGCTTTAGTTTTGGCTTTGGATCCAGAGTTGCCTCGTGATTCTTTGCTTTCAACTCCACTTGAGGCTTTGACTTTAGCTCGGGTTTTGGCTCCGGATATGAACTATAATATGTCTTTAGCTTCTGCTTTGATTTTGGCTTTAACTCCTGCTAAAGTTCAGGCTAAAGCTCAGGCTCAAGCTCAGACTAAAGCTCAAACTCAAACTCTAAATCTAGCTCAAATCCATACTCAAGCTCAGGATCAGGCACAAGCTTTGATTCAGACTCAAGCTCAGGATCAGGCACAAGCTTTGATTCAGGCTCTAGCTCCGGTTCAGGCTCTAGCTCCGATTCAAGCTCCGATTCAACCTCAAGCTCTAGCTTAAGTTCTAAGCGGAGTTATAATAATTTTTTACTATTTGACAATAATTATATTTTTATGTTAATTTTTTTCTTTATTTTTAATTAAATCATATACTGTTCTATTAAATTTTTTACTAAGCTATCCATATATGGAGTTATTTTTTGGCAAAAGACTCAATATTTTATATCATATTATAATAATAATAATTATTATATGATATATATACTTTTTTATTTTTTTTTATATTGTAATGCAGATATTCTATTAAATAAAGTATACTTATCTAATTATTCTACAATTTTAAATAACGAATTAATTCAAACCAATAGTAATTTTTATAATTCTATTACAAATCTAAATTTATTCATTTTTTCTGTTTATTCAATTTATTTTATTAAAAATATTATAGATTACAAATCAATTAATAATATTTCAAATGCTTTGGCGTTGATTTATATAAAATATATAATTAACTTAATTTTGTGTGATAATATGACTGTAAGTCAATTTGAGATTAATAGATATATTATGTGGTTATTTGCTACTCCATTAATGCTTAAAATGTATTGTGAGGTAAATATTATTAAATTACAAGATATAAATATTCAATATCACGTTATTCCTACATTAATAAATATATTTATTTATCCATTTAAGAATACGACAATATATTATTATTTTATAATTCTTTCATGGTTATTGTTATTATTTTTTATGAAAACACTTTACGCAAAAAGAAATAAAACATTTACAAATGTTTATTTATTTATATGGAGTATATTTATGCTCTTAAATATTATTGATTTATTACAAATAACAAATGTATATAATATAAATTTGTATTATTCGTTGGCTGATATGATAAGCAAAATGATTACATGTATAATAGTAAATGATTATAATGAGAGACAATTAACACAATTAAAAAACATAGATTTACAATCTGTACAATTTATATCATATATGATTAAAAATATAAAAAAATATAAAAATGACAACGCTATTATAACTCATCAATGTAATAAGTTTATTGATTTTACAACGCATTACTTTTTAGTAAAAATACCTGAAAATAAAATAATATTAGAGCAAGAATTATTAAAGAAAATTTTACCTTTTGATTTTGAAAAAGAATATATTGAGAACACAGACATAAACACAAACACAAACGCAAACGCAAACGCAAATATAAAACAGTTTAATATGATTTGTGTTCTTTTTACTGATATTGTTAATTATACTGAATTATCAAAAAAATATGATGATAAAATCATTTTTGAATTACTCCATACCATTTATACTGTTTTTGATAAAATTATCAAAAAATATATTCATTTACAAAAAATAGAAACGATAGGCGATGCTTATATGGTTGTTGGTGATATTTTTAGAAACTCTACTAATCATAAAGTTGTGTTAAAAGAGATTATATTGTTCGCATTAGATATAGTTAAAGAAATAAAAACAATAAAAACGCCTAATAATATTCCATTATGTATTAGGATAGGTATAAATATAGGAAGTGTTAGTATTGGAATATTAGGACATGAAATACCAAGATTATGTGTTGTTGGAAATACTGTAAATATAGCATCAAGATTACAATCAACTGCAGAAATAGATACAATTCAATTAAGCAAAGATATATATGAACAATTAGAAGATATAGTATTTGATATAAAAATTGAAGTTATACCTAAAGAAAATGTATTTTTGAAAAACTTAGGTTCTATAACTACATATAATATTGTTCCTATTTTATAGATAAAAAAATTGAGAAAAAAAATCATTACTCAATCCATTAATTTAATATTTTTGACACACGTTCCTAAGCTTTTTGACACACAATCCTAAGCTTTTCCAGTAATCAACTGTTCTTCAACGTTTAAAAACAATGGACACCAACACTTCTGATGTGACACACTTCAACCGTGGCGATAGCCGTGGTGGTTACTATGACAGTAACCGTGACGGTAGTCGTGACAGTAGCAATGGCAGTAGCATTGGCTATTACCAAGGCGGTGGCGGTAGCCGTGACAATTACCGTGGCGGTGGCCATGGTGATAGCCGTGACAATTACCATGACGGTGGCTATGTCGGTGGTCGTGACGGTGACCGTGGCAGTAGCATTGGCTATTACCAAGGCGGTGGCCGTGACAATTACCGTGACGGTGGCCGTGACAGTGGCCGTGATAATTACCATGACGGTGGCTATGTCGGTGGTCGTGACGGTGACCGTGACAATTACTATGTCGGTGGTCGTGGCAATTACCATGGCGGTGGCGGTGGCCGTGGCCGTGGTCGTGGTGGTAACCGTGGTGGTAGCCGTGGTGGCAGCCTTGGCAATTATCGTGACCGTAGCAGTAGTCGCCCCCCTAGCCATAATCGTGACAATGAGAATACTCATATGGCAGCAGCACCGGACTCTTTCCATCTTGCAGCTGGCTCTGAGTCCGTTCGCAATTCTGCAGCTGGTTCTGAGTTCTCACTCTATCCTGCAACTGACTTTTCTAGTTCGAGGTTAGTTGTCAATTCTGCAGCTGGCTCTGAGCCCACAGCTCAGATGAGGTCAGTTCCCAATCTTTGGTCAGATATCATAGATAACACTGACGAGATCAATAAACTCCGCAAGGAAAATGATGACTTAAAAGAAAAAATCCGTGATGCAATGGATGCTTTTGGGGCATCTTTGGAAGAGAAAGATAATGAGATTGCCGCGTTTCGCATGCAATATGACGAGCTCAAGCAGCAGTGCGACAAGCTCAAGCAGCAGCATGAAATGCTCAAGCAGCAGCATGAAATGATCAAGCAGCAGCGCAACCAGATCATGCAGCAGCGCGACGAGTTCAAGAAGCAGCATGACGACCTCAAGCAGCAGTGCGACAACCTCAAGCAGCAGCATGACGAGCTCAAGCAGAAAAAGATTGTCCAATCCGCGAATGACGAAAAGATAGCTGAAATACTAGAATTTGATCTTAACCAAGATCATTGTGCTATGGCTCGTGATACTCAGGTGAAACCTGAGACTCAGACTACCAGAGTTGGTCCCAATACTAAGGGCGAACAGGGTATTGACCTGCAACAGGCTGCTGGAGCTAAGAGCAGTCTTGAAGAAATCACAAGATCAGTGATTGGTCTCTTGAGTGACAGCAATTCAGCAGCTGGTGCTTCCGTGCAGATGTCTAACAAATTTGATGACTTCATAGACTACTTCATGTTGAAGGAATATAGTTCCTTCACTAACACCAAGTCGTTCAAACCAACTGACACTGAACACAAGGAATTCATGGATCTGATGAAGAAATTCGGTTCTTTGAGTACCGATGTAGGCACAATTCGTCGTATTAACACTCTAAAGAGTAGCAATTCGACCTATCGCACACTGTACGATAGGTACATCTTATATGACAAGACACATAGATAGACTTCAGGATCTTTTGACACCATCGATGTCAATTCTGATAGATTTACAGAATCTATCAAATAGAGACAGAGAAAGTAACATATATCATATTATGATAAATGAGCTTTTTCCAGTTCTACAAAAAAAATACAAAATACAAAAAAAATTTTCTTCTATCATCATCAGAAGATAAAAAAAACTAATTTTTTTTATTTATATCTTAATACTAAAAATAAAAAACATATTTTTATAATTATTTAATCTTAGTAAACAAGTAAAAATTTTTTATAATAAATATAAAGTTATACTTATTATAATTTTTATAAAATGGATTTAGAAAAAAGTTTTTTACTATTAAATGTCATTAATAAATTAGAAAAAATACAAAATGATAGTAATACAAGTTCATGTATTTACGCAGCATTAAAAGAAGAATTAAAAGTACTACATAATGAAGAAAATAAAACATTTATTAATGATGTTTGTAATTATTTAGTATCGTCAGTTAATAATTCAAAAGGATTAAAAGCACAATTAAGTAACTTGTTAATTGACAAAAATAATCCTGAAATTTATAATTTTTGTCATAAATTATTGAAATTTACGTAAAATATAAATTATATATTAAGTTATTATTATTGAAACATCATGATCACTTTGTGATACTATCCACTCATTTATTTTTATTAATGCATCATATATTAGTAGTGATTCTGTTATATTTTTTTGTTTGATTTTTAACAGTAAATTAAATTTATGTCTAACTTGTAAAAATACAGAATATGTTTTGGTAATGTTAGATGTATGACATATCCATTCTTTGAGCCATTCGTTCTCATATACAGCTCTCTCTTTCTCTATATAATGATCATACTTGATATTTGGTACTTTAGAGCAGTATCCGAATTTAGCACTGACAATAATATTACTTATTTTTGTTATTAAGGTTTTTATTTTGTATTCAGTGATGTCAACATTAGAAATCACTCTCAAAATTGAATCAAGTACATCTACAATTGATATTGTTCGAGGTGATAATATTTGTTTTCTAGACCAAAAATACTGTTTTGCATACTTACCAAGTAATACTAGTAATAGTAATATTAATATTAAGGCAAGTATGTAATATGAAAATAAAGGTAAATTAGTCATCAAATTTTTTTTAATCATACAATAAATAATAAGGTTTATATATAATTTTTTCAATTTTTTTAAATTAAGAGAGTATGAAATCATCATCAGGAATATTAATACAATATTGGATTTTTAATTTAGTAAGTAATTCATCGTACTTTCCAATTTGATATAAGGTATTGGGATTGTGATGTTCAATTTGGTAAGTATTATCATATATAGCTTTGAGAGTCGCAAAACGTGCAATCTCGTCTAATGTTAAATCGCGCCTATTCAAAATATTATGCATGTGAATATATTCCGTTATGTTATAAAAATTTTTTTTGTATATTGCATTAAAATCATATAGTTTTGTTTTATTGTCATCCTTTGTGTATATATTCAATATTTCCATAATATTATTATATTCTTCGTTATTTTGTTCAGGTACTAAACGTTTAAAAATATTGATAGGTTTATCTGGAAGTGTATAGTCAAACATATTTTTATTTGTATTAATTTTAAGTTTTTTATAATATTTAATTTTTCAATTTTTATTACTATAAAAAAATTGAAAATATTATTGTTATTATTATTGTTATAAAATAGTAAATTAAACTAAATATAGTCATATGCAGGCAACAACTAGCAATAAACAGATAATATATATATTTGGAAATAACGAGATTATACATCCGTTTAGAAATAACCAAGTAGCATATTCTTTGTCACAAATATCTCAAACAAAATTATCTACACCTATTAAAAAACCAATGATATCACAAGCAATAAAATTATCTACACCTATTAAAAAGAAAAAACTTCAACTAGAAACAAAATCATCTACATCTATTAAAAAGCAAAAACCTCAACTAGTAACAAAATTATCTACACCTAATAATAGTTCATTAACAGGTACACATGATAATAACAAAGTAACATATCCTATAAGAACAGGAACACATGTCAATAACAAAGTATCATATCCTTTACATCAGTTATATCCTATAAGAACAGGAACACATGACAATAACAAAGTAACATATCCTATAAGAACAGGAACATATGACAATAATGAAGTAACATATCCTTTACATCAGTTATATCCTATAAGAACAGGAACATATGACAATAATGAAGTAACATATCCTTTACATCAGTTATATCCTATAAGAACAGAAACATATGACAATAACAAAGTAACATATCCTAATAATAGATCAGGAACACATGACAATAACAAAGTAACATATCCTAATAATAAATCAGGAACATATGACAATAACAAAGTAACATATCCTAATAATAGATCAAAAGCAGGAGCTGATCCTTTTATATGGTTTTTTCCTGATCCTGAACTATTATTAGATCAATATGTACCATATCTTTTACAGTTATATTCTCAACAATCAAAACAGATTATTGATGATATTGAATCTGACCAAGAAATTATGAAATTTTTTAATAATGATGAAAAATAAATTTATTATTTTTTTATAATTATTATATTATATTATATAATATAATAATGTATTATTTATCAATTTTGGCTATTATGAAGAATGAAGCAATGAATTTAAAAATATGGATAGATCATTATATATGGCAAGGTGTAGATCACTTTTATATTATAGATAATAAAAGTGATGACAATTCTGTTCAAATCATAGAAGATTTAATTAAGGATGGATATCCTATAACTTTATATAAATTATTTGAACAACATAAACAAGTACAACATTATAAATATGTTTATGAGAATGAAAATTTACAAGAAAAAACCAAATGGTTAATAGTAGCTGATTTAGATGAGTTTTTTTATTGTAATAATTCTAAAATTAGTAATGAATTAAAAAATTATGAAAATTATGATTTGATAATATCAAAATGGAGAATGTTTGGAAGTAATAATTGTATTGAACATCCTGAAGATATAAGAACTAGTTTAACAAAAAGAGTAGAAGAATTACATCGTCTTACTAAATATATATTTCAAACAAAAAACATATATTCAAGTTCATTAAGTACTCATTACTTAAATGATGGATATACCAATGATATAGATTTATCAGAAATATTTAGATTAAATCATTATCCAATTCAAAGTAAAGAATATTTTGAAAAAGTAAAAATGACACGTGGTGATGTTCATTGGCCTGATAAAAATACAATTCGCGATTGGAACTATTTTGACGCATATAATCAAAATAATGATTGTGAAGACAATGATTTAAAAAACATGATATTAAATAATAATCACGAATTTATTCAATTAGATAATTATAAACACAATTATTCTTGTAATTATAATTGGTATTATTATATAATATTATTAATAATATTATTTATTTTATTATATTTTATATATGATTATTTTAAAATACGATATTAATAAATGTAAAAGGAAAATCTATAATATTTAAAAATAAAATTAAAAATAAAAATAAAAATAAAGTTGCATATTGATTTACTTTATAATAATTCATAATATACTTAAATATATTACCAATAAAATACCCTAATAAAAATACAATTAAATGAAATCTATCATAATCATACGCAAAATATAATAAACATAATAATAATATACTATAATGAATATTAGCTAATATACCTAAATAAAATATAGAATATGTCATTGTAGTAATAATATTTTCTTTATATTTGTATAATTGTAAATTATAACTATAAGATATAGGAGTGTCATTACAATCATTAACTTTATCTAAATAATAATTTATAATTTTGGGTAATGTTTTTGTTTTTAAATTACTATTATTAGAATCTAACCATATTTGATTTACAATCTTTTTTTGTGATAGATAAGCATCTAGTTTTTTTATTATTTTTAAAACTTTTTGATCAATATGATCATCTATTTTTGTAATTAAATTTACTAATTTTTTTAATCCTTTATTGCTAACAATATATGCATGTAATGCTAATGGAGAAATAGGTTTAGATATATAATTAAAACTACAGTCTTTTGGTTTTTGACAAAATAATTCAGAATATCCTAAATATAATATATCATAATCATTTGGTAGTTCTTCCATTATATTTTTGAGATATTCATTGAAATCATCTGTAAAATATACATCATCTTCTAAAACTAATATATTATTGTAATTATTCTTAATTGCATCTTGCCAAACAAATAAATGACTTAAAGCACATCCTAACATACTATTTGTACCATATTTTTGAGTTTCTTCGGGAACATATTCATCCAATATGTTTTGAGATAAATCTGAAACTTTTATTCCTGAGAATCTCTCAAATTTAATACCTACTTTATTACATTCTTTTGTTACTTTTTCCAATCTATCAGTATCTTTGTCCATATTAATTATATAAACATTATCAACGTAATTATTCATAATTACTATAATAATATATAAATATAAATTATTAATTTTATAATAATTTATATTTAAAATTTTTTGTTTTTATAGTAGTTTCAACGACTTGATTACTATTATTTACCTAAAGCAGAAGCATATCTTGCATCAAGTTCTCTTTTTGCTAATTCTGAAGGTGACAGATTACTTAATATTTCAGCTTTTTTAGCTTCAATTCCTGGTCTTATTCTAGCTTCAAATTGATTTCTTTCTGCTCTTTTAGCTGCGAACATAGCTTCTTGTTGTGCTGCATACATAGCTTCTTCTTTTCTAAGACGTGTATGTTCTGCTATATCTGATGTATGTGGTGCCCATCTATCATAACCACCAGGACCACCAGGACCACCAGGACCACGATCAACTGGAGCTGTTGTTTTTGTTTCAAGATTAACTGCATTATCAGATACAATTATTTTTGAATCATCTGTTTGTGTTTTACTACCAACTAAGCCTATTCTTTTTTTAAAATTATTCCAAGAAATGATATCAAAATAAAAAAGTAATCCAACTATTATACAAATACCTACTAATATTATTACACCTAACATAACTTTTTCTGATATTGTCCAATTTTGTACAGGTCCTGTTAGGAAATGTTCTTCTTCGTCATCATCTTCATCTTCTTTTTTATTTGACATTATTTTTATTATATATTATATACATAATAAAATAATTTTTAAAATTTTAGATTATATTACTTTAGTATTAATTTTGTACAAGTTCTGTTAAGAAATGTTCTTTATAATCATTTTTTTTAAAGTTCTAACATAATATATATAAATTTTTTAATTGATTTACTTAAATAGAAATTATTAATTTATAATAATACGATGAAAAGAAAATTAAATATTTCCAACTTTTCTAATAAAAAGCAAAGAATTAAAAAGATATTCATTTGGCAAGATATAGACTTGTTAATTAAAATGTTTAAAAAATTAAAATTAAACAATGAATCTAAAAATAATTTTAAATCTTTATGTTGTAATATATTACCTAATAAATTTAAATACAGTGTAAAATCTTTGCGAATGCTAAAAGAAATTTCAGAAGATTACTTGTGTCGAATTTTCCAGTTAGCTAATTTTTTCAAGACATATCGAAATAAAAAAACATTAACTGTAGATGATTTATTACTAGCTCAATACTTTATTAAAACTTAAAAATACTCTTACATATGTAACTCTAGTTGTTTTATTTTTTTTTTAGTATAAGCGATCTATTTTTCATATTTTGTTCTATTTCAGCTAGATATTTTTGATCTTGACTTAGTTCTTGATCTCTTTGTTCTTTTTCTCTTCGTTCTTTTTCACGTTGATCATCTAATTCTTTTCCCAGTTTGTCCCATATTTGTAGATCAGCTTTTCTTTTTTGGTTGCTAGCTTTTGCTTCTTGTTCATCTAAATTGTTTAGTTGGGCTACTGTTGATATACCAAATTTTAGAAATTCTTCAATTTTGTAGTAAGGTTTTTCTTCTGTGCTTGAATGATAATTACTAGAATTATGTGTGTCTATTCTTCCATTTAAAATTTTTAAAACAGTCTTTTGTTCGTTAGTAAGTTTATTATATTCTCTGTCATAATCTGCTTTTGCTTGTTTTTTTGCTTCTGCTTCTGCTTTTATTTGTTTTTGTGTTAGTTTTTCCATGCGTTTAATAGATCGTGCTTGTGCTCGTGCATCTGCACCTTTAAGATCAAAAAAATCGTGCAAAGAATTAAAAAAATCTTTCACCTTTCCCCACCTTCTAATTCTTTTATTAATTTATAACATTTATGTTCGTATTTTCTAGCTTTTTGTTCATAAATATCATTCATTTATATATTATAAATTAACAAAAGATATTAATTTTCCAGTTAGCTAATTTGTTAACTATTGATACTTTATTAAAACTTAAAAATACATTTATAATAATCAAAATAATGATTGTTTATTATTTATTTTATTATATA
>Ga0114968_10001195_pt1 | contig 19784 bp, 20 predicted proteins | sample M_130807_EF_Meta_FD_87020 | JGI IMG/M metagenome (GOLD analysis project Ga0114968, IMG submission 87020) | Freshwater microbial communities from Lake Montjoie, Canada to study carbon cycling - M_130807_EF_MetaG | ecosystem: Environmental > Aquatic > Freshwater > Lake | place: Lake Montjoie...
GTGAAAGAGATAAATGAGTCTAGAAAATTTATAAATAAAAAATTAATTAAATTTGGAATAGATATAATTGGAAAATACTCAAATACAGTTTTAATTAAATTCAAAAATAATCTAATTTTAAATCAAGTATATAACCATTTATATAAAAATAAATTTTTAGTAAGAAAAGTTGATATTGATAACTCAAAAACTTTTTTAAGATGCACTATAGGAGGAAAAAAGATTACGAGATTATTTATAAAAAAAATATTGCAAAAAATATGACTGCTTGGGGAAAAAAAAACGTATTTAATTATTATAATTTAAATAGAGATAAGATTGACGACTTATACAAGTCAGAAAAAAAACTTTTAGACTTAATAAATAAGAAAGATATTAAAAGTATATTAGACTATGGATGTGCTACCGGTAATTTTTATAAAATTTTCCAAAAATATTTTGGGAAAATTAATTATTTAGGGATTGATCAAGAACAAATACTTATTAAAAAAGCTAGAAAAAAATACAAAGCAACATTCATAGTAAACAACAAATTAAATCAAAAAATTATCAAAAATCGTAAATTTGACTTAACTTTTTGCACAAGTGTGCTCCATCATATAAAAAATTATAAAAATATTATTAGAAATTTAATTAAATCCTCATCCTCTTACATATTTATAGACTCACCCAGAATTCATTTGGGTAAATTTAGTGTTTTAAAAATGAATCTTTCAGAACGATTTAAAAGTAATCAAAAAAAAAATATTGTTAAATATTATGTAGAAAATATTAAAAAATACTTAAATTTTCTCAAAAAAGAATTCAAGAAAAATAATATAAAAGAGGTCGTATTTTATGTGGGTGAACTCAAATACTCTGATGAATATTTAAATTTTGATAACAAAATTTTTTTCTTAACTATTTTAATTAAAAAAAATAATAATTTCAAAAATTATAACACTAAAATTAGCTACAAAATTATAGCAAATAATAAGAGATTAAAAAATATTTTTTTTAAGGTTCTAGAATGAGAGAAAAAACAGCAATAATAATTGGGTACGGAGGCATGGGAAAAAGGTATGTGCTCGCCTTGCAAAAAATGAGGTACAAAATAATAGGCATATGCGATCTTCAAAAAAATATAATTATCAATAAAAAAATATTTCTTACAAATAATTATCAGAATTTAATAAAATTTGATGCTGATTTACTGTGCTTAACCTCAAATACCGTATCAAGGTATAAAATTATCAAAGAGTTTATTAAAAAATCAAAAATTAAAAACATTATTACTGAAAAACCTTTAGCAACTAATTATCAGGAAAGTTTATCTATTCTAAAGTTAGCAAAATTATACAAAAAAAAAATTATAATAAATTCTTATAGACCATTATTAAAGAATTTTTACCAGATTAAAAATTTTACAAAAAAAATAAATGAGGAGATTAAAAATTTCACTATTATATCTCCGTCTGCTGGGCTTGGTAACATGGGTTCAGTTTTTTTTGACCTTGGTATATTTTTTTTAGAACAAAAACCAAAATCTGTTTATTGCAAAATTGACAACACAAATACTCCTTCGCCGCGAGGAAAACAATTTAAAGATCCGGGAGGATACGGCATAATAAACTTTGATAAAAAAAAGAGATTAATTTTTGATTTAAGTGAAGATACTGGACTGCCATACAAAATAATAATTAAATCTAAAAATTATGAATTTAATATTGACGAATTAAACAATTCTTTCCAATACTGTTTTCGTCCTACGGCCTATAAAAAAAGACCCCTATACTATTATCTTTTTAAACCGATAACAAAATATTTCAAAGTATATAAAAAATACGACCCGGTCGAATTTACAATTTGCTCTATCCAGAATCTATTTTCTAAAAAATTTAATTTCGATACGTTAAAACGCTCTATACAAGTAATTGAACTAATTATCGCTTGTCATATATCAAGTAAATTATCTAAGGAAATTAAGTTACCTTTAAATAAAAAATATTTTAAGTTTAGTGTCCCTTTTGCATGATATACTTAAACACTTACTCCTGCCCATTGTTAATGGGTCTTATTAAAAATAAAAAAAATTGGAATTTTTTACAATTTGTAAAATTTTTAAAAATGAATCATGTTTATTTCATTGAATTTCCAATTGACTACTTCGCTAAGAAGGAAAAAAAAAAATTTGAGTATTTTTTAAAAATTTTAAAAAAAAATAAAATCAAATTTATTTTAGATTTAGAAGATTTTAATATTCGATCAGTTATTACTTTAAAAAAAATAAGTGAGATTTACGATATTAGTATAATTAGAGTCAAAATGTCTAATTTTTTTGGCGGAAATCGCTTTTTATTCAAAAATTTTTATTTGATAAAAAAAAACTTCGAATATAAACTTAAAAAATGTTCCCAAATTCTTAATAACACAAAAATAAAAATTGCGATAGAAAATCACCAAGATTTAAGCAGTACAGAATTAGTCAGTATAATCAAAAAACTTAATACAAAAAATTTTGGTATAAATTGGGATATGGGAAATTCACTGGCTACAGCGGAAACCCTAAAAAAATTTTTTAATAATATAAAAAAATATATTATAAATGTTCATGCAAAAGATTATAAGATAATATTATCTGATCAAGGGTTCTTTTTAAAAAGAACAATAGCCGGAACAGGTGTCATAAATTTTCATGACTATATTGCTTACTTTAAAAAAAAAAAAATAAATATTTCAATAGAATTAGCAGCTCATATTAGTAGACACTGCATGGTTAAGCATCCTCTTTTTCGAAAAGAACATAAAATTAAAAATTTAATCCTTAAAAATTTCATAAGAAAGATTAACATTCTTTCTTCTAACGAAAATCCTTTGTCTAAATGGCAACTTTACAGAAGTGAAAGGAAATCTATAAATAATGAGATTTTTAGTTTAATAAGATCTTACAACTACATAAGGCAAATTTATGAAAAATCTTAAATCAACGATAATAATCACTGGAGGGTCAAGGGGATTAGGACTTAATTGCGCATTAAATCTTGCGAAAAAGGGATGGAATTTAGCTATTGTCGATATAAGTGACAAAGCCTGTTCAATATACAAAGAAAATAAAAATATAGACGAAGTTAAGTCAAAACTTTCTGTTAGCAATAACAACGTAAAATTTTATTTTGGTGATTTGTCTAATGAAAGTATCTCAAAAAAAATAATTAAAAATATATTTAAAGATTTTAAATATGTAGATGGTCTAGTAAATTACGCTGGTGGAGACATAGGTGGTAATGACAATAATGCTTCAGGGGGGAAACCAAATCAAAATAATTTATTCATTAAATATAAAGATATGAATATAATCTACAAAAGAAACTATTTATCAACTTTTTTTATGTTGAGAAATTTCATTAATAAAGCAAAGCAACAATCTAAAGGAAAAATAGTAAATATCTCGTCTATATCAGGGACATTTGGCTCCTACAATGAGTTTGCTTATGCAAACTCTAAAAATTCAATTATTCACCTAACAAGATCGGCAGCTCTATATTCTAGAGAATTTAATATAAACGTTAACTGCATAGCACCATGTGGAACTGCTTCAGCAAGATTTCTCAAGACGTTAAAATTTAGAGGAGAGTTGGATAAAAAGAGATTTAAACAAAAAAATAGATTATTAGGTTTTGCCCATCCAAACGATATATCTAATGCTGTATATTTTTTTCTATCTGATCTTTCAGATTTTGTATCTGGGCAAGTTTTAAGAATTGACGGAGGTGAGTTTGCCTTTCCTGCATAAAAATAAAGTAAATAATTTTTTTAATTTTAAAAATAAGAAAGTTCTAATACTTGGAGGGTCTTCTGGATTTGGCAAGAAAATATCAGAACTATTTCTGGATTTAGGAGCAGAGGTATTTATTGTTGCAAGAAATAAAAGGCGACTTGAAAAAATTTATAATGATAGCATAAATAAAAAGAAAACTCATATTTACAAGACAGATATAAATAGTGAACATGAAATGAATAATTTTATTTCAGATATAAAAAAGAAAACAAAATATTTAAATATTATAATATATTGCTGCGGTACAAACATAAGAGAAAGTTTTGTAAATTTGCAATATAAAAATTTTAATGATGTTTTGCAAACTAACTTCATATCAGCTTTAAAAACATATAAAAAATTATTTTTTTTAGTAAAATCGAAAAAGCAATTTACAAGAATAATTAATTTTTGCAGTATATTTTCAACAACAACTATTCAATCTAGAACTTCTTATTCAACAAGCAAAGCTGCTCTTTTAATGCTAACTAAAAATTTAGCTCTTGAATGGTCAAAATATAACACAACCGTTAACGCAATATCTCCGGGACCATTTTTAACAAAAATTAATCTTCCTGTATTAAAGAATAAAAAAGAATATGAAAAATTTTGTGAAAAAATTCCATTAAATAGATTTGGCAATGTAGAGGAGATACTTACTGCCGTTTTATTTTTAAGTTCAGAAAAATCCTCATATGTTACCGGTTCCGAAATTATTGTTGATGGTGGGTGGACAATCTAATGAATATTGCAATAATTTTTGGAAGAAAAAATAGCAAAGGATTAAAAAATAAAAATATACTTAATATTTTAGGAAAACCAGCGTGTCATTATCCTATAGAGGCTGCAAAAAAAGCAAAAAAAGTAGATCAAATATTTGTATCTTCGGACTCTAAGTTTATTTTAAATTATGCTAAAAAAAAAAAATGCAACATAATTAAGAGGCCTTCATTTTTAGCAACTGACAAAGCTTTGTTATCTGATGCTATTTTTCATGCAGTTAAAATATGCGAGAAAAAAATAAGGAAAGTAAATAATTATATAATTTTACTTTGCAACTCTGTGTGTGTTAACAGCAAAGTAATTGATAACGCTGTCTCGATTATCTCGAAAAAGAATATTGATACAGTAACCACCATATCAAAATTTAATATGTTTTCTCCAGTCAGAGCGCTAAAAATTGAAAACAATTATATTAAAAATTATATTCCTAACAAAATTATGGAAAAATATACATCATTATCAGGTGACAGAGATAAAACTGTAGACAGTTATTTTTCAACACACTCCTGCACAGTATCTAAATCAACAATATTTAAAAAAATAAAGAATAATTCTATGCCATTTAAATGGATGGGAGATAAAAAAAGTTATATAGTACAAGAAAATTGCGTTGGCGATATTGATTATGAATGGCAGTTAAAAGTTGCTGAATGGTGGCTTCAAAAATATGAAAAATAAATTATCAATTAACAAAAGAAACCAAATTTCTGTTATTGAACCAATGTTTTCTAAAAATTTAATATTAAAAGAAAAAATTTTAAAACATTTTAAAAAAGTAAATTTTAATTACAAAAAGCTAAATGAAAATCAATTGATTAATAAAATTAATGATGCAGAAGGTATAGTACTAGGTTTGCAGCCTCTTACAAAAAAAGTTATTGATAAATCTAAAAATCTCAAAATCGTAGCAAAGTTTGGGGTCGGAATCGACAATATTGATTTGAACGAATGTAAAAAAAAAAAGATACTAGTTAGAAGAGCTGTAGGCGCTAATGCCATATCTGTTGCTGAAGTAGTAATTTCTAATTCTATTAATTTAATCAGGAATATTAACCAAAACTACAATAAACTCAAAAAAGGTTTATGGGAAAAATCAATAGGACATGAATTATACAAAAAAAAATTTGGGATTATAGGTCTCGGAAAAGTTGGAAAAGAAGTTGCAAAAAGATTGGTTCCATTTAAATGTAAAATTTATTGTAATGATATCAAAACTTATAAAAAATTCTGCAAAGATAAAAATATTAAAATTGTTACGCTAGAAAAAATACTAAAAACATGTCATATTATTTCATTTCATACTCCTTTGACTAAAGTAACAAAAAATCTATTAAACGCTAAAAATATCAATTTATTAATGAATAATTCTATTGTTATTAACACTTCTAGAGGACCAGTTATCGACCTTAAGAATATTATGAAAACTGTAAAAAAAAAAAATATTCAATTATATCTTGATGTATTCCCAGAAGAGCCTTTTAAAGACCAAAAATTTCTTAATAGAAAAAATGACATTTATACACCGCATATTTGCGAGACATCAGAAGAATCTAAGATGCGAATTGGATTAAAAAATATAAAAGCTTTAAAACAATTTTTTGCAAGGTAATGAAAAAAATTATTATATTTGGCGGCTCTGGATTTATTGGAAGTTATTTTTGCGAATATTTACTTAAAAAAAAATACGTTATTACAATTTATGACCTAACAAAACCATATTTTTCATATAAAAATATGAAATTTATTAAAGGAAATATTGTAAATAAAAATGATGTTATAAATGCAATTAAAGGACATAACTTTGTTATGAATTTTGCGGGATGGGCGGACATTGAGACAGCGGACAGCGCTCATACAGAAGTTATTGATCAAAATGTCATTGGTAATCTCAATATATTAGAAGGTAGTAGAAAACATAAGGTCAATAAATTTGTATACGCAAGCACAATGTATGTATTCAGTAAATATGGTGGATTCTATAAAGCAAGCAAACAAATTAGTGAAATTATAGTCAATCAATACAATCAAAAATTTGGTTTAAATTTTTCAATTTTAAGATTTGGATCTTTATATGGGCCAGGTTCCTCGAAAGGTAATTCAGTGTACGATTTAATAACAGACGCTTTAAAAAATAAACAATTAAATTATTGGGGTAGTGGAGAAGAAATTAGGCAATTTATACACGCCAGAGATGCGGCAAAAATTTGTGATGTAATATTTAACGAAAAAAATTCAAGGCAATATCTTACTGTTTCAGGCCTTGAAGATATAAAAATAAAAGATTTACTAGATCTGATTAACGAAACGTTTGATAAAAAACTTAAAATTTCTTGTAAAATGAATAAAAAAAGTCAAATTCATTATAAAAATACACCTTTCTCCGTTAATAATAATATTTTTCAAACAAATATGGGTGAAAAAATTATTTTTAAGTCCTACACCGATATACGTCAAGGTATATATGAAATGATTGCGTATCTCAAAAATAAAAAATAACCTTTGAAAAACGTAACTTTATATAAAAAAGAATTAGAAATTATAAATTATATAAAAAAAGTTATAGCTACAATTAAAAAAAAAAAAATTAGTATAGGCATCAGTGGAAAAAAAACATAGATTAAAATATACAATCTTTTTAAAAAAGAAAAATATTTTGATAAAAAAAAATTTACTTTATATTTAACAGACGAGAGATGTTGCGTTAATAATATAGACAGTAATTATTATAACTGTCGCAAAAACTTAGTGCATAATAAAAAAAATTTTAATGAGATGTATATTAATGGTTCAATAAAAAAATCCATATCTAACTATAATCGAATTCTACCAAAAACATTAGATATGGTATTTGTTGGACTTGGTAAGGATGGTCATGTTCTTTCTTGGTTCAAAAATAACAATATTTGGAAATTAAATAAGAAAATAGTTTATATAAAAAAGAATAGAAAAATCATTTATTCTAGACTTACTTTAACTAAAAACTATATAAATAAATCAAAAAATATTTATTTACTTATAAACAGTATTGATAAAAAAAAAATTTTTATAAATTATTTATCTAAAGAGAAAAAGATTTCAGCGCATGAACTTAAAATAAACAAAATTTTTGTAAAACATAAATTATTTTTTTATAATAAAAATAACATTTAGTTAAAAAATATAGCTGTTTTATTCACATTTTAAAAATATCTGTTACGTATAAGATGTTATATATATTAAAATTTATGTAAATTATAAGTATTAAACTTAATATAAATTATTATATACATTAATATTAGGATTTAATCTTTTCAATCTTTTGATTTTCTACTTTTAAAATTATATCAAAATACTTTTTTAATTTATTTTTATGTGTAATAATTATAATCGTTCTACTATTATAAAATTTGATAATATTTTTAATAATTTCCTCTTCACTTCGTTCATCTAAAGAATTTGTGGCCTCGTCTAGAATTAGAATTTGAGAATCTGTATATAATGCTCTTGCAATGCTAAGTCGCTGTTTTTGACCACCTGATAAATTGTTTGCTAATTCACTCAATTTGGTTTCAATATTATTTGGTAAATTTTCCACAAAATTTTTTAATCCAACAATATTAAGGCAATGATAAATTTTTTTTGGATCAACTTGTATATTTTTAGATCCAAAACTAATATTTCTTTTAATAGAGTCTTCGGTAAAATATGAAAATTGCTGAACATAACCAATATTATTTTGCCAAGATCTTAGGTGTTTAAGAATGTTTATACCGTCAGCACAAATCGTTCCTTTCGCAGGTCTTAAAAAACCAATAATTAAATCAACGAAAGTTGTCTTTCCAGACCCACTATCTCCGAATACTCCTATGACTTTTTTTAGCGGTATTTTTAAATTTGTGTTTTTAAATAAAAAAAAATTACTATTTTGATATTTAAAATAAACTTTATTTAAAATTAAATTTTTAGAAACGATAATTTTTTTTTTACTTAAATCTTGATGATAATTTTTTTTTAATTTAACTTCATTAAATATTACCTCAACAGCAGAATAAGAATACTTTATTTTGACAATGGAATTGATGATCCTATTTATTGATGGCAAAACTTTTAACGAAGATGCTGCAAATACACCTAAAACTAAAATAATTTCATTACTCGAATAGTTATTTAATAATAAAACTTTAAAAATAATAATAAAAGATATAACACCCAAAAGCTCTATATAATATTTTGGAATAGTTGAAATAAAATTAATTTTACCTTCGATTTTTAAAAACTTTTTTGTGTGAAATTTAAAATACTCTAAAAAACTATTCTCTAAATTATAAATTCTTAACTCTTTAATCCCTCTCATCCCTTCCTGTAAATATCTTATAGAATTTTCTTGATGCTCTTGCCTTTGATACCCCCACTTCTTTAAGTTTTTTTTTATTACAAGAAAAAATAAAAACGAAAATATAAAAAAAACTAATATTGTAGAAAAAAAACTTATCGGGCTCATTAAAATTAATAACGCAGAAATTGAAATTAATAATAAAATTTCATTAAATAAAGACAACAGGGAAACAAAATATATATTTATTAAATTATTAATTTCGTTAGTAATATTTTGTATTAATTTAGAAGAGCCCCTGCTTAAATAAAAATAATATTTTTGAAATAAATAATTTTCAAATATTCTAGAAGATAATGAAAAGCTTAAGTTGCAAGCAAATATATTGTTTAATTTGACTAAAACTGTAAAAAATAACGTTTTAATTACAAAAATAATAAAAAATAATATTAAAATCGCTGTTGTTGAGTCATCAATAAATTTTTTTAAGTTTGAAGTAATTTTGACAAAAATATTATTAACCAAATGATTGTTATTTAAAGTTTCATTATTTAGGACACCAATTATAGGAATTAAAAGTCCTAAACTTATCAGCTCCAATAAGGCTCCAATAAAAGAGAGGATTACTAAGTAAATTATGAATTTTTTTTGCTTACCACTTAGTATTGAATAAAAATATTTAATTGAGGTGATCATTTATTTAATAAATAATAAACTTAATATTATTATATTTTATTTACTTCAGAGAAAAAAATATTCCACAATTTATTATTTTTAGATTTAGAAGATTTTAAAAACTTATAAATATATTTTTTATATAATGTAGAATTTTTTTTAAATAAATCTTTATAGTTAATATTCTCATTTGTATCAATAAATTTACAGCCGGTTTCAATAGAAAAAGATAAAATTCTTGAAAATAAACCAATATCAAACATAAGACTGTTATTTAAAAATATCAGAGGCTTTTTTAATAATATTGCATATGCTACAGAAGTCGAAGCGTGAGCGAATACCAATTTGGCACCCCTTGCTAATTCATAAGTGTTGTTTTTAATTACTGTTCTATGCTTAAAATATTTTTTATATTCATAATTAGAATACAAAGACTTAGGGTGAGCGGCTATAATAATTTTTGTTCCAGTAGATACTTCAAAATTATTAAAAAAGTTGTTTAAATTTTTGAAGTAGTTATTAGCATACTTTGATAACTTTAAGTTATATCCTGACCATGTCTCGTAATTATCAGGGTGATCAAAAATACTTTCATCCAAAAAAACAGCATAATTGCTATTATATTTTTTTTTACTAGGTCTTATTAAATGCTTTTCATAATCTTTATAATGAACATATATTTTTCTAGAATTTAAAAAATAAAGATTTGCTTTTTTTTCATTTAAATCACTGTCGACCAAAATGCAATCATAAGAAAATTTATAATTTTTATAATTTTTTTTTAATAGGTTAAAATATATTTTAACAAGTTTTACAATACTAATTACAATTAAAAAAAATTTTTTATATTTAAATATATTAAATAAATAAATAAGTAAAAAATAAATTTTTTGAGTACTGTTGTGGTTAAAAAAATTTGGAATCGCTCCAGAAATTAAGCCCAATACTTTTTTTTCTTTAAAAATTTTTTTTGAGATAAAATTGTTAATTATCTTGTCTTCAATTAATGATTGACCATAATCAAAAATATAGTCTACATTTAATAATGATTTTTTTAAATCGTAAATATTTTTTATATTAATGTATGAGAAATTTTTTTTTTGGAATTTTGATTGAAAATTATAAATTTTGTTTTTTAATGTAATTTTGGATAAGTCTATAAACTTTACATTAAATTGTTTACATAAATTTAATAAATTTAGATTTACATAATCTACATTAGTAAATTTGTATTTCACTAAAAAACCTAAAATTTTTTTTTTCATAAAAGAAATTACTTATACAAAATGTATTAATCCTAAATTAATTCACATCAAATCTAATTAAAAAATTTTCTGAAAATATAATTAAATCCTTTTTCAAATTATTGTTTTTTATTTAAAAATGTTTTTGCAATTATGAGATCTTCGTAATCATTAATATCAATGGAATAATTTCTTTTTTGTATAAAGGGTACTGTTGCTCTTTTGCTAATAATATTCTTACACTTAATTAAATAATCAATATTTACTATGTAAAATGACCCATCAATAAAATAATATTTATCGGAATATTGTTGCCTTTGAGAAGGCCTATTAGGATTTTTAACTAGATAATTCCAGTGTTTTTTATTTATTTTTATACATTCGTATGGATGTTCTTTCATTCTAGAAACAGACATCATTGAATTTAAATTTTTTTTCTTAAAAATTTTAATAGCATCACTTACTGTACTCACGTCTCTTAAAGGTGAAGTTGGTTGTAAAATGATCACAGCATCATAAATTTGATTTTTTTTTTTTAACCATGATAAAGCATGAATAATACTATCGAAAATATTACTACTATCTCTACTCAAATACGACGGTCTTATATAATGATCTTTAATATTAAATTTAGTTACATATTTTTTAATTTTAACACTGTCAGTTGAAACAAAGATTGTAGAATTTTTATAAATTTTTTTTGCTAGTTTAATTGTATAATATATTAATGGTTTTTTTTTTATTAAAACCATATTCTTATTTTTTATTCCCTTAGAGCCTTTTCTTGCGGGAATAAAAATTAACAATTTCATATTCTGCTCAAATCTATTGCTAATTTTTTATATTCTTTTGAAGATCTTTTTAGATTAATTGGAATTGCGACAGCTGTTCTTAGAATTTTAAATGTTTTTTTGCAATATTGAATTTGCTTTTTTTCTAATATATGACCCCAGAAATAAGCGCAGTGCCATTTTATGGCGTCTGGTAAATTTTTTGTTCCAAATTTATTTTTTTTTATAACATCTAAAACTTTATTTTTTTGTTTATTATTTCTAGTAAAAAAGATAAAAGCATCATAATTTGTTTCAGATCTGTGAATTTCTGGCCTTATAGTAAAAAAATTTGCCAATATACTTCTTAAGCATTGATATCTTTTTTTATTTAATTTTATAATTAAGTTTAGCTTTTTAAGCTGTTCTTTTCCAATTACACCTTGAATCTCTGTCATACGATAGTTAAAGCCACTAATACTACTAGTATCATTGCCTCTTGAATATCTAGGATTACCCTCATGACCATGGTCATGATACTCTCTACAATATTTAATGTATTTTTTATTATTTGTTAAAATTAAACCCCCCTCGCCAGTTGTTAAAATTTTACCATGATCAAAACTAAATATACCAATATCTGTCAAGGTACCTAAATATTTTTTATTATATTTTGCTCCAACAGATTCGCAATTATCCTCGACAATAGGTAATTTATAGAAATTGCAAATATTTTTAATTTTTTTCATGTCGCATGAAAAACCTAACATATGAACTGGGATAACTGCTTTTGTTTTTTTTGTTATTTTTTTTTTTAGCTCGTCAGGGTCCATGTTTAGATTTTCATTTACATTGACTATTATTGGCTTAGCCCCAATGTCTAATATTGCTTCAATAGTCGCAATAAAATTAAAAGCCTGGGTGATAACTTCATCACCTCTTTTTACACCTAATGCTTTTAAAGCTATTTTAATAGCTGCGGTTCCGCTGGATACGGCTAGACAGTGCTTTGCTTTAAAAAACTTTGAGCAATTTTTTTCAAATTCTCTTACGTGAAAATTTTTTCTTAAGCTATCAAATCCATGCGCAAATAAAACGCCACCTTGATCAAATAATTTGGAAACAGCTTTTTTTTCTTTTTGATTTATTAACTCATAACCCGGCATTTATTATAACCTAGTTTGCAGTTGTAATTTTAAATTATTTAAATATTTATTTTTTTTTAATAAATCAATTTTTGAATTATAAGGCTTGAATTGAAACGTCAGTCCTCTTCTTCTTTTACCACTAGTATTTGCCTGGCTTCCATGAATAATCAATGAATGATGAAATAGTGCATCGCCAGAATTTAATTTTGGTGTAATTTTTTTATACTTTTTTAAATTTATCTTTGATGAAACAGTTTGTGAACTTCCTTTGGCATAGGAAGGAACATGATTAACAAGGCCATCTTTATGTGATTTATTATAGTAATATAAACCACCATTCTTTTTGGAAACATTGTCTAAGGCAACCCAAACTGTAAGTGCATTCCCTCCTTTAATGCACCAATAATAATTATCCTGATGACAGGGTGATGGTAAACCTTTTTTTGCAGGTTTTGCGAACAATTCACTTTGGATAAACTTAGGTTTTGAACTTAAAAGTTTAGCAACAATATTCCTCAAATTTTTATTTTTTGATTTTTGTCTAATGTATCCAGAATCTGCTAGCTTATGGAATGAATTAATTTCATTTATACTATTACCATTACCTTCTTTATTAGCATTATTCAAAAAGTTAATATTTTTTCCATTATATTTTTTTAGTCGCAGCTGCAAAAAAGAGTTAATTTTTTTATTTATATTTATAACTTCTCTTTTAGAAAAAAATTTGCGTACCTTAATCCATCCATTATTATCATATTGTGATTTTAATTTGGATAGATTTAAATTATTCATTATTGTATTAAATAATTTTACTTAAATCAGAATGAGTTCCGATGTCTATCCAATTCTCATGAATTGGACAAGCGCCTATTTTCTTATTTTTTTTAATAAAAAAATTAATTAATGACGTCATGTCTATACGATTGTTTTTTTTAATAAAACTAAATAATTTAGTCTCAAAAACATAAACTCCAGCGCTAACATAATTATTTTGAACTGGTTTTTCAATTAAATTTTTTATTTTTTTAGATTTAGTAAATTTTATTACTCCATAAGGGTTTACAGTCTTTATATTTTTAACTCCTATTGTTAAATCATTCTTACTATTCTGATGATATAATAGTAAATTTTTATAACTAACTTCTGTCAAAACATCACCGTTTGATACTATGGCTGTCTTATAATATTTAAAACTTTCAAGACCTAATCCTCCTGCGGTACCAAGCGGTTTTTTTTCTTTAATATATTTAATATTTACGTTTAATTTATTTCCGTTCTTAAAATGTTTAATAATTTTATCTGCTAAATAATTTGTGATGAAATAAAAATTTTTAAAACCTTCAGACCTAGCTTTCAAAACTAATTTTTCTAACATTGGAACGCCGTGAATTTTAATCATTGGCTTCGGAGTCTTGTTTGTTATTGGAACAAGTCTTGCGCCTCTTCCTCCAACCATAAATATTATAGGCTCAATAAGATGGGGATTATTATTTAAATCATTCCAAGACGCCAGGCCCACAATTTGATTTATTCTATTAACAACTGGCAAAATATTAATTTTATACTTTTCTAATAAATCTTTTAATTGATTATTTGTGAAGCCCTTAAATATTTTTTTTGGTCTATAATTAATATATTTATTAATTTTATCATTAATTGTACTGCCACCAAGTAATGCTCTTCTAATATCGCCGTCCGTTATTGTTCCTATTAGCTTTTTATTTTTTTCAACAACCAGACAGATCTGAAGTGCTGTAAGATTTAGATTTTTTATAGTTTTTTCAATAGTGAAATTTTTACTAATTAAAGCTTTATGCCACTTTTTGTAAAATTTATTATCATTTTTCATATAAAATTAGAAGTCGAAAAATTATACTCAATATTATTATTAAAGTATTCTATAATAGCGCATTTCACATGAATAAATCATAAAATTTTTTATTTTTATATTTGTCTAAATTAATTTTTTTTAGAATTGAAACAATTATTTTAGAAGCATTTGAGTTTCTATAAGGATTTATAATATTTTTATTTCTAATTTTTTTTGAATATATAAAATCTATTTTTTTTTTAATTAAAGATTTGTTTGGAAGAACATTAATTACACTATTCGACTTAACTCTTCCTTTTTGTCTATTGCCAATATTTATCGTAAACTTTTTAAAGGTTGGCATCTCAAGGATACCGCTTGATGAGTTTCCTATTATTGCATCTGCAATTTTGAGTAATGATAAAAACTTTTGACTTCCTAAAGTTTTAAACACAAAAGAGTTAGGGTTTTTTTTGGTAAACACTAAAATTTTTTTAATTATTATATCATTATAAAGATCGGCTCCAGGCATTGTAAATATTATTGATTTATCATTATAAAGTTTTAAAGCCGACAACGTCTCATCTACTAAGGTTATAGTAAGCTCTTTTGTAACTTCTGCTTGCAAGCATACTAATAAAATATTTTTTTTTAAATTTATTTTTAAAAAATTTTCAAGTTCTTTCTTGCTTAATAAATTTGTTTTATAAATATTTTCTACACCTAATGCTCCAACATTATAAATAGATTTTGGATTTTCTCCCATTTTAACAAGTCTTATTTTATAGTCCTTATGAGAAACAAAATGAAGATTCGACATTTTGCTAATACAGTGTCTAAATCCATCGTCTAAAGAGCCGTGCGTTATCTCACCGCCGTGAATATGCGCCACTGGAATTTTACTTATATAAGCGGCTAATGAAACTGCCAATATCTCATATCTATCTCCCAAGATAATAAATAAATCTGGTTTTTCTTTTTTTATTAAAGAGGATATGCTTTTAGACAAAACATTCATATCATTTAAAAGTGATTGCGGTGAGCCTGTATTATTTCTGATTATAATCTTTTTATATATCTCAATTTTTTGATTTTTAATTTCATTAAAACTATATCCATGTTTTTTTGAAAAATGCGTTCCGGTTGCTATAATATTTAAATCAAAATGACTATTTTTTTTTAATTCAAAAATTAAATTTCGTAGCAAACCAAAATCTGCTCTTGTACTTGTTACTAAAAAAATTCTCATAGTCTATTTTAGTCTAATTAAATCATTTTTATTAAAGTTTTTAATAGATTTCTTTCCGATTAATTTTTTGAAAAATAATGGAGAAATTCCAGTTCCTGGCCTTTTACAAGTAATATTAAAATTACTAAATTTTTCATTCTTCTTTATATAAGTTGATGCAACTATAGATTTTCTTACAATATGAATATTCTTTTTTTCTGATTTGGTAATTTTTTTTATTTTATCACCTAAAGTTTTTTCAATTATTCTTATACTTTGAGTCATAAATTTAAATTCTTTTGGATCAAGACTTACTCTGTGATCTGGACCTTTTAATTTTTTGTTTAAAGTTAAGTGCTTTTCGATAACATTTGCTCCTAATGCTACTGCTGCAATACTGGCCACGACGCCTAAACTGTGGTCTGAGAAACCAGTATTTAATTTAAAAATTTTTCTTAGTGTAGCAATTGTGTTTAGATTTATCTCATCATAAGGAGCTGGATAAGCAGAAGTACACTGCATTAATGTTATATTTTCTTTTTTTGTTCCATTTTTTATTAAAATTTTTATAGCTCTTTTAATTTCATAAATATTTGACATACCGGTTGATAAAATAACTTTTTTTCCTAACTTTCCTAAAGTTTCTAAATAAGGGATGTTTGTAATTTCCCCTGATGGCACTTTAAAATAACTCAGCTTTAATTTCTTCAAATAATTCAAGCTCTCAATGTCAAAAGCCGAAGAAATAAAAACAATTTTTTTTTTTTTACATTTTTTAAAACATGCTTTGTGCATCTCTTCTGTAAACTCTAATTTCTTTAACATTTGAAATTGTGTTTCTTTTTTTAGTGATTTATATTTTTGATATTCTGCTTTTTGTGCGTAATCTGTTGTTAAATTTTCTGCTTTGAACGTCTGAAATTTAATAGCATTAGCGTCTGCTGCTACAGCGATATCTATAAGTTTTAATGCTTTTTTTAAAGATCCGTTATGATTAACTCCAGCCTCAGCAATAATAAAAGTTTTATTAGTATTTTCTTTCATTTCCTAAAACTATTTTTTTTTAAATTTTTTTTTATATACAAACCAGCTCCCACAATACTGCACTCCTCTATACAAATATTATCTTTAATTATTGAGCGACTTCCTATAAAAACTTTATTCTCAATAATAACCCCGCCATTAATTGTTACTTCTGTAGAAATGTGGGTGTGATCTCCAATCACAACATCGTGCTCGATTAGTGTATTTGTATTAATTATACAATTATTTCCTATTACAGCTCCCGCGTTAACAACCGCTCCATGCATAACTATTGTGCCATGACCAATAACAGCATGCTTAGAAATATAGGCTGATGGCGCTATTATAGATGGTATTTTGAACCCTAAAAGTTTTAATCGATTAAACAGTTTAGCTCTAACTTTGTAATTTTTAATTTGCCCAACTGTAACAAATGCATAACTATTTTTAATTAATTTTTTATTTATATAACTTTCTGGGAAAACCTTATAATTTAATAAAGAATTTTTTTTTTTGTCAATTATACCTATTATTTTATATTTATTTTCATTTTCAATAACATCTATGCAAGATTTGCAATGACCTCCCCCTCCTATTAAAATAATTTTTTTCATAAAAATATTATTTTCTGATAACGAAATATGACGCGCTGCTTGGAAGGTTAATACATGATTCGTATATTTTTTTTGCTACATCAAGATTCATTCTTGGCATCTTATTAAGATGCTTTAATGTATGTAATGGTTTCCAAACAGGTCTTAAAAAGATTCCTTTTTTTTGCGCTAGACTTAAGACTTTATTTCTCTTTTTTATGGAAGAATTTTTTATAAAGATTGTATTTAACCAATTATTACTTTTGGAAAATTGAGGATTCTTAATCAATCTAACATCATTAACTTTTGAAAATTCATTGCAATATCTTAGAAAAAGTTTTCTTTTAGATTTTAAAAATTTATTCAAATTTTCAATTTGCGCGGACCCTAATGCAGCGTTTAAATTTGGCATTCTAAAGTTATATCCGACTTCATTATGAATATATTCCCAACGATGATTAATTTTTGCAGTAGTAGAAAGATGTTTTATTTTTTTTGCTAATAATTTATTATTAGTAATTATTGCGCCTCCGCCACCAGTGGTTAATATTTTATTGCCATTAAAACTAAAGCATCCAATCAATCCGAAAGTACCAGCATGTTTATTCTTAAAGAAACTACCTAATGCTTCAGCGGCATCTTCAATGACTACTAGATTATATTTTTTTGCTATTTTTAAAATTTTATCAATCTGGCAAATATTGCCAAATATATGCACTGGCATTATAGCTTTAATCCTTTTTTTGGTTTTTTTATTAAAATAAAATTTACCTTTTTTTACAGTGATTTTTTCTAAATATTTTTCTAACTTCAATGGATCAATTCCTAAAGTTTCAAATTCACTATCAACAAAATGAGGTGTGGCTCCAGAATATAATATGGCATTTGCTGTGCCAACAAAAGTGATAGTCGGGACTAAAACTTCATCGTCATTCTTAACTCCGCAAGCAACTAAACTCAAATGCAAAGCTTCGGTGCCATTAACAACTGGAATAGCGTACTTAGATTTTGTAACTTTTTTTATTTGTTCTTCAAATTTATTGACGAAAAACCCTATCGAAGAAACATAATTATCATCTAATGTTTTTTTAACATACTTCCATTCATTTCCGCAGAAATATGGCTCGTGAAGAGAGTGGTCACCTTTTCCTAAAATTTTTTTAATTATATTAACAATCTGAGCGTCCATTTTAATAATATTTTTTAATCAAATAATTTCCAAATTTTTTATTACTCACATTTTCATCTAATTTAGAATCTATGTTTTTTTTAAGAAAGTTAATAATTTCTGAGACACCATAATTCACACTATATTTTGGTCTAAATTTTAATACTTTTTTTATTTTGCCGAAATCTACCTTATAATTTCTTTTATCTTTAACATTTTTATTGATAACTATTTTTAAACTCTTAAATCTTTTCTTTAAAACTCTGGCTATTTGAATTTTAGAATAATTATTATTATTACTGCCGCAATTAAAAACTTCCTTTTCTAAATCATTTAATTTCTTTTTTAATACTAAATCAATAATTCTGCAAAAATCTTTAATGTGACAATAAGGCCTGTAAGTATTGGGCTCATATATTTCTAACTGTTTTTTAAAAAAAGCATCTTTAACAAACTCATTAATTGTTAGATCAAATCTCATTCTAGGAGAGAGACCAAAAGCAGTAGCAAATCTTAAAATTGTAATAGAAAAATTGAACTTATTTTTTAATAAAAATCTCTCAATTTTTACTTTTTGTTTTGCGTATAAAGAGATTGGTTTTAAAACATGGTTCTCTTTTAAAAACTTATCTCCTTTTGTAATTCCATAGTTTGAACAGGTTGAAACAAATATTAACTTTTTAATTTTACTCTTGCTACATATCTTAATTATATTTTTTATACCTTTATAATTTATATCATGGGCAAGGTTTGGATATTTTTTTGTAATAGGATCACCCACAAGCCCAGCTAAAATTACAACGTAAGAAACATTTGAAATTAATTTATAAATTTTGTCTTTGTCTCTTAAATCGCAATTAATAAATTTATAATTTTTGTTATAGAAATTAATTTTTTTTTGGTTATAAATAAAATTATCAGCTCCTATAACTTTGTAAGCTTCTTTTAATAAATAATCAGTCAAAACTACCCCTATATAACCTTGGGATCCTATAACTAAAATTTTTTTATTCATGATATAAATATTTATTAACCTAAAATAATATATGCGCTAAAAGGAAATCTATTATTATTTTAAGTTAATTTAAATTAGCTAAAATGAATATTCTTAAAACATTGTAATTTGTATCGAAAAATTTTTTCAGTGCATAAATCAAGCCAATTGAGCTATTAGTAACGGTAAGCTTAACGTGTTACCACGCTTCCACACCCGTCCTATCAACGTCGTAGTCTA
>Ga0114968_10001196_pt1 | contig 19759 bp, 12 predicted proteins | sample M_130807_EF_Meta_FD_87020 | JGI IMG/M metagenome (GOLD analysis project Ga0114968, IMG submission 87020) | Freshwater microbial communities from Lake Montjoie, Canada to study carbon cycling - M_130807_EF_MetaG | ecosystem: Environmental > Aquatic > Freshwater > Lake | place: Lake Montjoie...
AACTTTGGTTGCACCAAGAATTACGGTGCTCACGTTCGGGTTTTTGAGGCACCAAGCGACACCGAGTTGGGGCATTGATACGCCAATTTCTTGGGCAAATTTCACCAGATCGCCAACGATTTTTCGGTTGTTTTCTTGCAAGAGTTTTTCTGAAAGCCAACCGAGTTCTGCGCGATTCAAGCGCGATTCGGAAGGGGGTTGATTGAGGTTTTGTCCTGGGAGGTTACCCGAGGCGAGGGGACTCCAGATGGTTGTTCCCAGACCTACGGTTTTATATATCTGATCGTATTCCACCTCTACTTTGTCGCGCACCAACATGTTGTATTGGGGTTGCTCCATCACGGGGCCGATGAGGTTATAGCGTTGGGCGACCATATGCGCTTCCATGATTTCTTGTGCACTCCATTCGGAGGTTCCCCAATAGAGGATTTTTCCGGCCAGGATGAGTTGGTGCATCGACCAAACGGTTTCCTCGATGGGTGTTTGTTTGTCGGGGCGGTGGCAGAAATATAAATCTAAGTAGTCGACCTGTAGGCGTTGTAGGGCTTGGTTACATGCTTCTACGATGTGTTTGCGGTTTAAACCACGTTGGGTGGGTACTTTGGGTCCGGCGCCAAAAAACACTTTTGAACTGACGATATAGGAATCGCGCGACCAGTTTTTCTTTTTGAGAATCTGGCCCATGACTTTTTCCGATTCCCCTGCGGCGTATACCTCGGCGTTATCGAAGAAATTAACCCCAGCCTCATAGGCAATGTCCATGAGCCTTTCGGAAATGTTATTTTCTATTTGGTTTCCAAAGGTAATCCAGCTGCCAAAACTGAGTTCAGAGATAGGCAATCCTGATTTTCCGAGTCTACGATATTCCATAGACGCAAAATTATGTTATTTAGGGGTGCTTTTCTTTAATCCAACTGTGTTTGATGTTTGCGTATTTGGGCAGTTTGACCTCTTGAATGAGTTTGGTGAGGCTGCTGTAAGGTCCTTCCGATATAAATAAATTGATCATCCAGGCGGGAACTGTTCCTGCGGGATCGAATGTGAGGAAGTATTCACAGTGCAATTTGTTTTTTGCCAACGACTTGATATTCCAAATTGTGCGATTGAATTGAATGCGCACAACACCCGCTTTGTTTGGTACTAACTTGGGCTCGGCATGGGTTGTGATATTTACATCTAGCGTCGTTGGGTCTTGTTTCATCACGTAATGACCGCAGATGTCGCGATCGTCGAGCGGCCATGGGGTATTGATTCTTTGATAAATGGTGATCTCCGTTGGGCTGATAACTTTTAACACTTTTGATTCACTAGTGGCATAAATCCACTTTGGATAATTGGCGATATCGGTTACACAAGCCACTGCTGTATTGATCGAACAAGGCAATTCAAATGTGGCTTTTATTTCTTTGATATCCGATCCTACCACAGGGCGTGTATAGACTATCACGCCGCCGCCTGATTTGGATTTATTCCATGGAATTTCGGGCGTAACAAGAAAGGGTGAAATGGCTAAAATGAATGAAATAGCGGGCCGGATCATGGGGCAATTGTTTAGGAAATCTTTTTTCTAATAATAATTATATATTGCAATATGGCTATCAAAGAACAAATGAACAAACCCAAACTCTCTCTTGCCAATTCATTGTTCACGGTTTTCATTGAATCGCCCAAACCTTCCCAAACAGGTGGCCATTGGAAAATGGCCCAAATCGACGTAAAAATGCCCCAAATGAGGTAAAATTTGCGAAAAAAATAGGATTTTTGGTGAAAAACCGACAAAAAACACAAAAAAGCGGAACCAAGGTAAACAGCCATCCAAACTGCTGGATCGGGATCGTTATACTGCAAAGCAGCGAATAAAATGAAGATTACGCCAAAGAATATGTGAAAGATTTTCATGGTTATCGGGTTTTGTTTTCAAGGTAAAGACAAGCGGGTCCACTTGCAAAATGTTTGACTTGTTCCTGGGTGAGGAAACTTTCGGGTCCCATCGACAGGTTACCTAAGACTAGATCATCGTCGCCATCTCCATCTGCATCTGCGGCATCCATCGTTAACCATCGTCCCAAATCATAGCCTGGCATTTCATAGGGTTGGAAATCGCCTTTGTTATTTTGGAAATATAGCAACGATTCTTGGGGCTGGGTTAGGTAATCGGCAAAAAATGCAATTGTCACAATATCGAGGTCGCCATCCAAATCAAAATCTTTCACAGCGGGTTTAAAACAACCATGAACAGGATAAAAATAACTTTGTTTGAGTTGATTGTTTCCCTGATTGAGGTAAATGTATACTCCGTGATAAGGCTTTAGTATCACTGTATAATCGGCATTATCGCCACAGGTATAAATGATATCTAGCTTCCCATCTCCATTCATATCGGCGACTTCAAAATTGGTTGATCCGAAAACTGACATTGTTTCTAATAACACGGCGGTTTCCTGGTATCCGTTGCCGGTGTTTTTAAATAGTACGATGCTTTCTTTGTTTTGCGCAAATAGGGTGAGAATGTCTTTTTTACCGTCGCCATCCCAATCCACAATTTTTGTACTGATGGCCCCAGGGATATCGCGGAGGATCTGCAGTTCTTCTTTTGTTTTGGGATTATAGGTGTACGTTTTGCCTTTGAGGTGGCCAAATCCGTTAATTAAGAGTTGATTGTTGGGTAGGTAAAACGATTGGACGGGTCTCGGCAACTTATCGGCGATCAGAGTTTCTTGCTTTGATTGAGGATTAAATGAATGGATGGATCCAATTTTGGCGTTTGTGGGTTGTACCGATCCGATGCAATTCACCAGCCACTGATTGGGTTTGCTTTGATCTACCCACGTAACTGCGGTAGGGAATACTTTGCGCCACAATAAATCACCGGCAGTTTGATAGGAGGATAAATCTCCCTTTTCGCCAAAACTTCCCATGATGATTTGCTTGGCTTTGGGTACAATATTTACAAAAGTGGTCATTGGCATGTTACCTACAGCTGGAAAATTCCCCGGTTGGAAGTTCAAAGAGAACAGGCCATTGGCATTTTGAATCGGATGGTTCCGCACTTGAGCTGGCAAGGAATCGGGCGCCATTGCGGCAAAGTATTGAAGAACTTTTTCTAGGTCTTCATGTGAAATCGTGGGTTCTGATGGATAGGTACCCGGCTCCACATTGGGATCTGATTTTTCATTAAAATAGGTCTCTCCGTTGTGTTCGAAGATTCCCATTTTGGCTGCCATCACTGGAATGACATTGGCCCATGCGGATTTGTCAAGATATTCGGCAGGAATAAAACGGTGACAAGAACCGCAAACGGCTTTTACGGTGGCTTCGTTTTGTATGGCTAGGGCTTTGTCTGCCGACGATATTTCATTCGTATTCTCGGCTTCTTTTCCACCACAGGCCGTAAGCGATACAAAAATTAAAAGTAAGGAGAGTTTAAAATATAATTTCATCCAATTGAAGGTCTGATGTTTCAAAGGTAATTTGTTCTTTTTGGTTTTGTTCCTTATGATTCTCGATATATTTTTTACTTATTGTAAATTATACAATTAACATAACCTACCTTCGTTTAGATGGCTTAGCCATTTACCAGATGAAAACACTAAAACTACTCATTGTTTCTGCCGTAACGATTGCAGCAGTAACCGGCTTATCAGCCCAAAAATCCCCCATTGATTTTGAAACTTCAGGCAATGGAGCAGCTTTTACATGGACTACTTTTGAAAACGATGCCAATCCTGCGGTGGAAATCGTTGCGAATCCTAGTTCGTCGGGACTCAACGTATCGTCTAAAGTGGCAAAATTCACGGCCATGAAAGCGGGTCAGCCGTGGGCTGGATTTGAGAGCAAGCATGGCTCTGATATCGGCACATTTACTTTAAGCGCGAGCAATTGCATCGTGAAGATGCTTGTTTGGAAATCGGTGAAGAGCGATGTTGGGATCAAGTTTGCATCCGCATCAGGAGCATCAACCGGAGAGATTAAAGTGGCCAATACTACCGTAGATGCTTGGGAAGAGTTGGTTTTTGATTTCAGCGCACGCATCGGCGAGTCTAATGATCAGATCATTATTTTTCCTGATTTTGCAACAACACCGGCTAGGAGTGCCGATAACATTTGTTATATCGACAATATTCGTTTCGAAAGTTCAGGACCTGCTTTGGATGTGCCATTGGTTGCTGCACCTACTCCAACGGCTGCTGCAACAAATGTGATTTCTATGTTTAGCAAACCTTATACCGATGTAGCTGTAAATACTTGGCGCACGGATTGGTCGGTGGGTGTTTTATCAGATATAAACATCGCGGGTGATGCGACCAAAAAATATGCAGGTTTAGACTTTGTAGGCATAGAAGCAACGGGTGTCAATTCTATCAATGCCAGCGGAATGTCGTTTTTCCACGTCGATGCGTGGACGCCGAACATGACACAAATTAGAATGAAGTGGGTGGATTTTGGAGCCGACAATGCTTATGGTGGTGGCGACGATACTGAGCATGAGGTATCTTTTTCGAATCCAACGCAAAAGGCTTGGAATTCATACAAAATCCCTATGTCCGATTTTACCGGTTTGAAAAGTTCAAGTCATCTTTCACAGTTGATATTAAGCGGAACGCCAACGGGTTCAGGTGTGATTTACATAGACAATGTTTATTTTAGCAAAACTGCTGCGTCCGTTTCAAAATCGAGTGTGAAGCCAGTTGTGACATTGTATCCAAATCCATCAAACAAGACGGTTACGTTGAACTGTGAAACCTCAATGGATGAGGTATTGATTTATTCTGCTTCTGGAACGTTGGTAAAGACATTGCATAATGTGAAACCCAATGGGTCGATTGATATTTCTGGTTTGGCCCAAGGGATCTACCATGTTTCGATCAAAACTGCCGCTACTTTGAGTGGTGTTCAGTTGGTAGTTCAATAATTAATTTTTGCCCATCACGGCAAGTGAACATTGAAGTTTGGGATGGAATTCCTATTTGTTTTCTCAAAGTAAATCAACTTCGATGTAACTTGCCGTCATGAATTCAGAGATGATTTTTTACGCGGGTTTGGGAGTGATGATTTTAACTACATTGTTGGGTAGAACGGTGAAAGAGCGAGGAATGAAAACGTTAAGTCATGAGCAATTGGGTTTTGTTATGGCATCATTTTCTAAAATGCGGATTGTAGGGATGTACATATTGTTTTGCATCGTTGGAGTCTATTTGGTTTTGGGTTATTTGAAATGGTTGGATTATTTGGCTGAAGTGGGGATTAATCCAACAGTTTGTTATTTTGTTCTAATAATGTTGTACATCGTCACGAGTCAAGGATTGAGCATCGCCAAATTGCGAAAAATGGACTTGCCCGCCGAATATTTACGTTCGGTTTATATTGGTGCTGGGCTGCAGCTTCTCGGAATTAGTGCATTATTGATCGCAACGATCAATTTTATGGGGCATTCCATGGAATTGCGCTAATCCGTAAAACTAACTTACCCGACTTGCGGTAATCCGTAACGTTATGCTGAAAAAGGGTGTAAGTTCGTTTAATGAGAACCCATTTTTAATTTTCGTTTAAATTTCACGAGCCATGTTCTGCACACTTGCAATTTCTATTACTATCGCACCCGTTGAATTAACGAATTTTTTTATCGCGCTATTACTTTTGGTGCTATTTGCGCATGTGTTTGGGTTCATTTTTAGTAAATTAAAAATGCCAAATGTTGTGGGAGAAATTTTCGGTGGTCTTTTGTTGGGTCCGACATTCTTTGGACATTTTGCACCTAAGTTATATCATGATATCTTTTTGGCACAAGGCGAATTATTAGCGACCATTTATTGGCTTGGACTAGTATTATTAATGTTTTGTTCAGGGTTTGAGATTCAAAGAAAGTTTGAGAAACGTGACGGAAAAGTGATTACAGCTCTAGTAATTGGTACTACGGTAGTGCCATTGATTTTTGGTTGGATTTCGACTTACTTTTTTGACCTAGAAAAAATAATAGGTCCACAGAATAATATTTTATCTTTAAAGCTTGTAATTACTGTCGCCCTTGCGATAACATCCATTCCTGTTATTTCAAAAATCTTCATGGATCTGGGTATTATGCAGACAGCTTTTGCTAAAATTACTTTAGCAATCGCAACGATACACGATATAATCCTTTGGGTTTTTGTGTCTATTGCAACAGGATTGGTATCCAGCCAAACATTGTCTTTAACAGATATATCTCTGCACGTTTTTATTTCTATATTGTTTTTCTTTATTGCCTTAAAAGCTATTCCCAAAGCGATAAAGTTACTTGATGGAAAGACGCAAGGATATTTGGTTCCTGAGGGTACAGAAACACCGATTATCGCGTTAATATTACTTTCATTCATAGTTGTAGCAAGCCTTTTAAATGTCAATTTGGTTTTTGGGGCATTCTTGGCTGGAATTGTTGTTAACTATATAAAAACCCCAAGATTCCAAGATGCCAAACTTCATGTTAAAAGGTTTTCGATGGCGCTATTTATTCCCGTTTATTTTGCAGTAGTTGGGATCAAACTTGATTTGATTCATCATTTTGATTGGATGTTTTTTACAGTCTTTGTCGTTTTTGCAATAAGTGTCCAAACGATTGCTGTTTTATCAACTGCGCGCTTTTTAAAATACGACTGGCTATCCAGTATTAATCTCGCTGTTGTTCTGAATGATAGAGGTGGCCCTTGTATTGTACTTGCGACATTAGCACTAGATTTAGGAATAATCAATGATAGTTTCTTCGTTACATTGGTGCTTTTGGCAATCCTCACTTCGCTTACAGCAGGTGCTTGGCTCAAATATGTCTTGAGCAGAGGGTGGAAACTTCTTAAAGAAGATGTTTAGGCGGTCAATTTACAGCGGCGCAGGGGGGGCAGTTTCAAACGTCGCTGGGGTCGGTTTCATCGTTTTTTCCAATAGTAGTGCACAATTGAACCGTTGATTTTTTGTATAATTAACGCAGTAGGGTGACGTTGCCATTAAAATAATACTGTTTTCCGTCTATTCCAATCGCAATAATTAAATAGGCGTAAACTCCTTGTGGCGCTTGCTTGCCCATGTAATTTCCATCCCATTTGGGGGAGCACCCTTGTTCGCTGAATAACGCCTCTCCCCAAATGTTAAAAATCTTTAGAGAATAACTAGCGATAAAAATACCTTCTGGCTGAAAGGTCTCGTTTAAGCGATTGCTGTTCGGGGTAAATGCATTGGGCACAAAAACCTTGGTTACTGTTGCGGGCTGACTTACATTACTCGTCGATAGATGCATCCATGTACTGTCGATTGGAATGGGTCGATTGCGATTCGCTGTAATTCTATACTCCAACGTCGGAAAGCAGTTTAAACTACTCAAAGCATCGGTATAAATTGTCTCGTTTTCAGATACCACAGCAATAACCTTGAAGCCATCTCCTATATTTCTTTCAACCAAATATTCCCTCACTCTATCTTGCCATATCTGGTATTTATTCCATTGCAATACAGGATTGTAATCATTGTTTAACGAAGTTGATAACACTATTGATTGGGCGATGGTTGTCCACTTTGAACTATCACCACAGGCATCTATGCCTAATACTCTATAGCGATAACTCCAACGATCCACATTTACTTGTTCATGCTTCAACACCAATGAATCTTCCGATGCAGGTAATTGCCAAATTGCTGCTGAAGATGGATTCCCTAATGGTGTATTCAACTGCTCCCCTATTATTAAATAGTTAACCAAAGGAAATCTGTTTTTTGTTGGTTTTTCCCAATCCACCCGCACATATTCATCATGAATAACGGTGGCCCTGCGTATGGTTGGAGGATATACGGTGTTAACATAGATTGGCTTGACATGACAAGTATCGCTAAAACTAAATTCGCTAAAACCATTGATTTCTCTGGCTTTGACGCGATAAATGTGTGTTGAATAACAAATGATATTTGTATCAATGAATGTTAATGTAGATCCATTAACCCGCCCAATGGAATCCCAAATTGATGCGCTTTTTTGTCGATAAATGGTGTAATAATCAACTGGCCAACCAACGTAAGGGCACCAATTTAATTGTGAAGCATTCACTAAAGGCTTACCTTTCAATTCGATGGTACAATGGGATTTCAGATCCATTAAATTTTGGGTGAAACCGCATAAATTCTCTGTTGAAACTTTGTAACAATCGCTGTGCACCAAACTGTTTGCATCCGCTACTAGGGCTATGGTATCCCGTAGTAACGATTTATTGATGAGCGATTTATACCCAGTTCCCCGATCAACCCAAACCCTGTACCGCTTAAAATCAAAACTGGTGTTTGTGCTCCATACCAATTCGTGACTTCTATCGCCGGTCACGCTCACCCTCCTCCATAAAGGAGCCTTAGGAATTACGGTATCCCCAACGAGAACTTTAATGGGGACTTTCAAAGAATCTTGACAGCCCAGCGCATTGGTTGTTTTGAATTGTAACTGATAGATTCGGGAGATAGTGGGTACAAATTGAAAATTTAAGGCATTGGTTTGATAAGAATTATTTAAATACCACCCTTGTTTAATTATTGTTGTATCCGAAACATAGGTTGCTTCCCCTCTCCATTTATTACCTAAACACACGATTGAATCATAGGGTTTAACTGCTATCTCGGCTCCAAAAAGCTTAAGGCTTTGGTTAAAACTATCAGCGCAACCTTGTTTACTTTGCGCCCAAACTCTCACGAGTGCGTTCTTATTTACAAATTTTACCTTCAATGTAAATCCTGCATATAGTTTTCCTTCAATAAACCAGGTGACGTTGTCTAAGCTCGGCGAATTCAACAGAGCCCCGGCGCGCAGCGCTACAGAGTCATTAAAACACAAACCATCTTTTTGAATTTCTAACTTAGGTAATCCAAATACTACTATAGTATCGGGAGATTGAATGGCTTTTATACACCCAAAAGAGTCCTTTAAAATCAGTGAAGGAATATACTTCCCAGGAGATTTGTAGGTATATTTTGAAACATTACCCGTTTGAACGAAACCATCTCCCATGTCCCATTCCTTCGTCATTAGGGCGCCAGTTGAACTGTGTTTGAAGTCAACGGTTAGTGGAAGGCAGCCCGATTTTGGCGAAAAAGTAAATTGTCCATCCGGACCTGGCACCAAAATAAGGTCTAAGAATTTCCGTGTTTCCGTGCAGCCCAAAGAATCTTTTATTGTTAAGGTAATTAAGTATTTACCAGGTTTTATATACTGATGTTGAGGGTTTTTCAATACACTCGATGTGGCATCGCCGAAATCCCAATTCCAACTCATGATTTTTACGTTAAACGAACTGCTTGAATCTCTGAATTGAACCAACATGGGTGCACATTTACTTCCAAGCACGGTATATGCTACCCGTATTTTTAATCTACTACCAGGGAAATAGACGTCCCGTGTTTCTTCGGAAATACATCCGGCAGAATCGGTCATTGTAACCTTCACTTTGTAAGTTCCTGAATCTTTAAAACCATGACGTATAAACTGAGTGGAATAAGAGTTGCCATCTCCCATATCCCAGTTTATTTTGTACTTTGATTTATTCACTGGAACAGCAAATCCTTGGAATAAACTCTTGTCGCAATTATGTTCCCACAGCTGTCTGAGGGTAAAAACGGGTCCAGTGATAGCAATCGGTAATCGCGCAGTTGGATAACAAGACTGTTTAGTAGTGCTAGATTTTAGCTCAGCCCAAACGGTATCGGCATTGGCATTTTTGACGGTATACTTTGTTAAGGCTGATTTAATTGGAATAGTATCCCCAGTGCTTAAAACCCAAACATGTTTTTTTGTAGGTGAGTAAGTAGAGTCGTAGAGTTCCAAAGAGATAGGTAAACAACCCGGCGAGCGCTTCAACGACCCCCGCAAATCCGTTTCACCCACGTTGTATTTTAGTACTTGTAATCCATTACAAAATTTCCCAAAAGGGGAGCGATTCTCGATTAAATATATTCCTGCTGTATCAAAAGGAATTTCAATAGCGTTTCGATTTTTAGCAAATAATTTACCATTCACCAGCCATTCGTAGTCCTTTGGACCATTTACAACACGAAGTCTCACAAACCCTGGCTCGCACAGGTCGGACCCGAATTCTTGAATACTTGGAGATGCATAGGAATCGGGTTTGTATAAAAATTGAGAAGTATCATAACATCCGGTTGAATCATCCCATATTCGCAGTCTAATGTAATGGGGGTCTGTGGCTGATAATGAAACGGTATCGGTAGTATACTTTTTCTTATCGATTATCCATTCAAATCGTGTGAATGACGTGGAATTGTTAAATAAATACAAGGCATTGGAATCGCACATGTCTATGTAATACCCAATTTTTGCAAAGGCCGCTTTTATCCGGATGGAGTCGTGCTGACTAATTACCGATTCACACCCATGGTGATAAGCATATAAACTTGGACTCACCCAACCAGTGTCTCTATCGTACCGATGCCAAATATTAGATTTCTCATAAGGTTTGGAAGCAACCGCCCAAGCTCGTGCAAATTCAGCCCTCTGTAAGCCGTCCGTTTCGTCAAAATCCCAAATAAAACTATCAATGACAAATCCCGGATGTTGTGTAGCATTTACAAATAATATTTTATCGGTATTGTTGCAAATTTCACCATTCGGTGTGGTATAAAAGGCGGGTTTAACTTTCATTCCAACATGAATCTGAAACAATCGAGTATAACAGCAATTATTGTCCGTACAAACCGTTAGTTTGGCATTAAACACACCGGTATCTGGAAAGGTTTTTTCTACTTCTAATCCATTTCGAATGTCGCCGTCGTGAAATTTCCAATTCACCGATTTGATGTTTCTATTTGAATTAATATTTGCTTTAATCTGAGCTTTTAGGGGCGCACATCCCCATCGAATCCCTTCAACTTTTAAAGAAACCATTACCGGCTCTAAATATCGAAATTCAATTGTGTCTATGCAGCCTTCTTTGTTTTCTACCACTGCAGAAATCAAATATTTCCCATAATTACCACCATCGATTCGCATGGGATTACTGCTCCCTAGGATGCGTTTTTTATCATTATCGAGAGACACTCGCCACGTGATGTTTTTGTATCCAAAAGAATCAAGATAGGTTGCATAAACGGTAAAAGGAACTTTGCAGGGTGAGGTATCACTCAGTTGAATCTTTCCTTTTGGTGAAGGGTTAACAATGATGTACTGATTTTTAGTAACCGTTGCTGAGCAGCTCCTGTAAGTGGACTGAATCGTTAGTGTGACATTATACTTGCCGGTTTTGTTATACGTTTTGGTTGGATGCGCGCGGGTGGACGAGGTGCCATCGCCGAAATCCCAGGTGGAAACAATCCCAGTTTGCGGAGCACTGGTGTTGGTAAAATTCACTGTACCCGAACCGCAAAATACTTGCTTATCTGAAGTAAAAGCAGCTTTGAAAGGCTCCAGAATAACAGCAGAATTCTTTAATACTGAATCCATGCATCCATTGCTATCGCGAACAACTAATTTTACATTGTATTTCCCAAGATTGGTATATTGATGGCTGATGCTGCCGCCTACTGTCAAGTTCTTTTGATTTCCATCGCCAAATGACCACTTTCCTGTTATCCCTTTGCCCTTGCTTTTGTCCGTAAAGGTTACTGCAGAAGGGGCTTTACAATCAATGCCGTTATCGATGTCAAAATCGGCGGTGGGTTTGGGGTTGACGAGGATGTAAGCGGACTTGCTGATTTTGGACCCACAGCCATTGGCATCTTGTACGGAGTAGGAGATGGGGAAGGTGCCAGCACTTTTGAATGTGTGGGTGGGCTTAGCGGAAGCAGTAATGACAGTTCCATCATTCATGTCCCAGGTGTATTTGGTAATTGTGGTATCGCCTGCGGTAGATTTATCTGTGAAGCTTACTGATTCACCCTGACAAATCGTTCTGGGGCTGCCGGAGAAGTCGGCGGTGGGTGATTTGAAGGCGACGACAAATTGCGTTTTGGTGGCGGAAAATTTGTTTCCGGACGCATCGGTGACCGTTAATGTGATGGAGTATTTTCCGGGGGTGGTGTAACTGGCGGATGGGTTTTTTAGGGTACTGAGGTTTCCATTACCCAGGTCCCAGAACCAAGAAACGATGGACCCGGTGGAGAGATCGGAAAATTGTACGGATAGGGGTGCGCAGCCTTTGCGGTTGGTGGCGCTAAAATCTGACTGAGCATTCAGCTTATTGATATTCGCGGTGATGGCGAACAAGGTCAATATGAAGCCGAAGACTCTAGTCATTTTTAATTTAATACGAGCCACAGACTGAATTTCTGGAGCCGAGGTTGTACGAATATAATGAATTATCAGGTAATGATTTAGCAGAAAATAAGATTTACTTGCTCAACAACTTAACGATGGGGACAAAATGGTTATTTGAATCTGGACTTTTCTCGATGATTTCTCCAGTTCTAAAATTCAAACATTGTACATTACCGTTGGGGTTTATGGTGCTACTCCAAACAATCAAAGAGTTTCTCATTAAATCGTAACGCAACTTTGTATCACTATCCAATATTTTCTTAAGTTCAGTGATGTCAGGTATTATGGCAGATTTGAAATCTGAATGACTTGCCATTAGTGCACTTAATTCACCATATTTCATTGGCCCGTTTATCCCAGTACTTACTTGTCTCAATATTGAATTGTGTGAGTAAATAAACGATTTGCTTTCTTCCTGGTAATAAAGCAACTCCATTGCATAATTTGGGACCACTATTGGTGTTGTTGGTATTGTTTTCAAACTAGGGGTCATTATTATTGGACGGCTATAGTCTACACCAAATGTCTCCCATTTGATTACTGTGTCATTGACAAACCAGAATTTCACGAAGGTTTCAACCGTTGTGCTATTGGTTTTTTGAAAAGTATTTTGGCTTTGACGAGTTACCAATTCCCTGTTCACAGGTAGAAAATAGGGATTCAAAGGGTTTTGAGATATTCTACCAGTTCCATAGGAATGGACAATACTCGTGGATGCTGTCACCTCAGACAATTTGAAGTACCAATTCTCAATATTCTCAAAAGTTTCTTTACTCGTTGGAGTTCCGAACCTCATAAAAACTGATTTCTTCGTTGGGTAATCTTGTTTCATAACATCGGCATGTGATTGCATTGGGATGTTTGGGGGCTGCGGGACAGCACAAGAGAACAATCCAATCAAAAGGCAAGATGTAAAAAGTATTTTTTGCATTAATTCAAATTTAATATTTTCTATTTATTTTTTAGCACACCAAACCCCCATACTAAACTGAAATGTTGTTGAAATTGTTGTTGAAAAAAAATAACCCATTGAAAATCAATGGGTTACGAACGAAAAAAGTGGAATTGGGGGGAGTCGAACCCCCGTCCGGCTATGCGACAGCAAGCGCTTTCTACATGTTTAGGGTGAGATTGATTTTCGAGAATCGGCCGGCTCTACCCTAGCCAACGTGATTCCTTAACCAACTTTGTAATGAGCCCCTGCGTTGATGGTTCAGGGTCATACCTGAGCGGGTCGACTACCCCTGACGAACATCGGCTCAGATAGAGACATTCGGGGTAGATGGCAATTACTTAATCATTCCGATTAGGCAGCCATGGCGTAATTAGATTCGCCTCTTAAAAGTTTGAAGGCTGAGATTTTGGTGCAAACCTCCCACGCACCACATGCTTACACTGCAATCAATCATCCCGTCGAATCCAGTCAACCCCATTACAGTAGCACAAATTTCGTCATTTTTCTTTTGATTCCTTAAAAAATTGATTTAATTCGAACAAACTATATTTATTCAAACCTATGAAAATGAGATTATTTGCTGTGATTTTTGTGGCAATGGCCACAATGCAGGGGTGTACCTACTCTGAAGGACCAAGTTTATCGTTTCGTTCTAAAGCGGGTCGTTTAGACGGTCGATGGAATTGCACATTCCTTGAAGCGGGAACTGCCCCCAAAAATGGTGATTCTTTGATTTATACATTCGATAAAAAAGGTACCGGTACCGCTGTAACCAAAACGCAAATGTCGCCCGGAATTTATAATACCGCCTCGGTTGATTTGAAATGGGTTTGGGGTGAAACCAAGGAGAATATTAGCATGGAGCAAACTTGGGCTGGTGTGAAATTGGGTACAAAAGTTTATCGCATCCTTCGAATGACCAACAAGGAAATGTGGTGGGAAAATCCATCGGATAAAACCAAACGGATCGAGTTTACCAGCATAAAATAACACGAATCTTATTCGTAGAGTTTCTGAATCGTAAATCCTGCACTTGATACGGCAGTGATTACTTTTTGTTCAATTTCGATCTGACTCAGTTCGGTCTCAACGGTGAGGATTTTCTCTGCAACCGCTGTATCAACTTGCCACGTATCTATTTCATCGAGCGCATTTAGGAAGGGTGTAACAGATTTGATGCAACTGCCACAGTTGATGTTGGTTTTGAATTGAAGTTGGTTCATGTTATTTTTTGTTTGCGAGCCAGAGGCTGTTAAGTACGACAGATATTGAGCTAAACGACATTGCGGCGCCAGCGATCATTGGGTTGAGTGAAAAGCCAAAGTTCGGGTAAAATACACCCATGGCGAGTGGAATGGCTAGGACGTTGTATCCAAAGGCCCATATCAGGTTGATGCGTATCGTTTTAAGGGTTTGTTTAGACAGTTCGATGGCCTTAGGGATCAGCGTGATTTGTCCACCCGTAAGCGTAATGGCTGCCGATTCCATGGCCAGTGCTGAGCCGGTTCCCATCGCAAAGCTAACGTCGGCTTGGGCCAGTGCTTGCGCATCGTTGATTCCATCGCCTACCATGGCAACGACACGTTGTTGGGATTGTAGCATTTTGATATAATCGAACTTGGTATTGGGCAGGGCTTGGGCCAGTAGATGTTGAATATTAAGTTGATCGGCTACAGCTTTGGCGGTCTGAGCGTTATCGCCGGTGAGCATATGAATTTGGATGTTGAGGTCGTGCAGTCGCGATAGGGTTTCGGCCGCGGTATTTTTAATGGGGTCGCTGATGCCAATGATGGCCAACAATTGATTTTCGCTACTTAGGGCGATGGTCGTTTCGGCTTGATTCAGGAGCTGCTGCGAGATTTTTTCTGCGGTTTCTTCGATGATCAAGTTTGGGTGCGATGTGATCCAATTCCACGAACCGAGATGGTATTCAATGCCATTGATTTGGGCGATGATACCTTTGCCTGGCAGATTGGTGAAAGCGTTGGGTTCTATGGCTGTGGCGAATGGATTTGATTTTGAGATTCCCGCAACATGTTCGATAATGGCTTGGGCGAGCGGGTGCTCTGATTTACTTTCAATACTTTTAAGGATTTGCAAAATTTGTGTTTCGCTGTGTCCGGCGCTAGAGGAAATTTGCATTTCGGAGAGTTGATTGCTGGGGAAAAGGTGCATTTGCGAAACCATCGGCTTGCCTTGCGTTAGAGTCCCCGTTTTATCAAATACGATGTCGGTGATTTGGTTCGCCATTTCCAACGCCTGCGCATCTTTTATCAGGATACCTTGTTTGGCGCTTTTGCCGATTCCAACCATCAGGGCGGTGGGTGTGGCTAGTCCGAGTGCACAGGGGCAGGCGATAATGAGGACATTGATGAAGGTGGTTAGGGCAAAATTGGGTGGTGTGTTAAAGGGGAAAAAGTACCAGAAAAGGGCTGAAATTAGGGCGATGACAAAAACGGTAGGCACAAAAATGGAGGAGATGCGATCGGCTAGTTTTTGTATTTCGGGTTTGGACCCCAATGCTTGTTCCACGCGGGCAATGATTTGTGCAAGGAGGGTTTGACTGCCGATTTTTTGCGCAAGTATTTTGAGTGTGCCTTGTTGGTTTATGGTTCCAGCGAAGACGGGACTGCCTTTTTCTTTGAGTGCGGGGATGGGTTCGCCGGTGATAGCTGATTCGTTGATATAGGAGGTTCCTGATCGGACTTTTCCATCTACGGGGATTCGATTTCCTGGTTTGATGATAACAAAATCGCCCAGGATTATTTCGGCGGTGGGGATCGTTATTTCTTCGTTATTTCTGATTACAGTGGCCACGGTGGGTTGCAAAGCGAGTAGGTCGTGAATGGCCTGCGCGCTCTTGTTTTTGGCTCTCTCTTCTAGGAATTTTCCCAGTAGGATGAGGGTAATGATGACGGTGGCGGATTCGAAATAGAAGTGGCGGTGAATTGGGTGAGCGGATTGATTTATTGGGTGGTGGGTTGGGGAAGGATTTGCATCGAAGAAAGACAGGTAATACAGAACGACTTGATAGCTACTGTAGAGGAAGGCGGTGGCGGTGGATAGGGCCACCAGGGTATCCATATTGGATTGTAGGTGTCTGATTTTTTTGATGGCGTTGGTATAGAAATCGCGGCCACTGAAGAGGATAACGGGGAGGGAAAGTAGGAATTGGATGATGCCTTCATGGGGTATTTGGTTCATGAAGACCATGGAAATTAGGAAAATGGGTGCGGTGCAAAGAATGGCGATGCGGAGTTTTCGTTTTAGGGTGTTGAGGTGGGTGGCCGCGCGGAGCGCGGCCGCCTCAGTACCGCTGTCCGCCTCGTTCGTAACCAACTCATAACCAATCTCCTTCGCCGCATCCCCCAATCGCCCTTCCTGGAGTTCCCCCTCGTTAAATTCTATATAAACCGACTGGTTGGGATAACTTACAATCACAGAAATTACACCTTCCAAACTGCCCAAATACGACTCCAAACTCACCGCACATGCAGCACATGTCATTCCCACCACGGGAAAAGTTCTATGTACGATCTGATTGTCTGGGCTTGTATTCATTTCTTCCTAAAATTAACCGCGCCTCTTGGATTGTCTGATTCCTTCCGCTCCTCAAAGTTCGTAATTATTCGGTGCTTACCCACATCTGATTTTGAATTTCAATGATGGCTTATGGTTGCTTTCCCTTTCATTTATTGTCAGAACGACACTTATCGCCTATTTTTGAAGAAACTATGAGAAAATTTGCCTCTTTGCTTTGTCTGTTTTTGATGGGAAGTACTCTACATGCCCAGGTGCTGTCGCTCAACCCCGTATTCCCCAAAGAAACCGATACCGTTACCATCGTCTACAATGCAAAGTTGGGCAATGGCGCTCTTGTGGGTGCAACCCAAGTATATGCCCATACCGGCGTGATTACAACCCTCAGTACAAGTGGTAGCAATTGGCGATACGTAGTGGGCAATTGGGGGACGGCGGATGTACGTACCAAGATGACATCCCTAGGGAACGACAAATGGCAACTTCGTTATCATGTGAAAGATTTCTATTCTCAGGCGGGGACTTTTGCCACCAATGAAACGGTATTACAATTGGCCTTTGTTTTCCGAAATGCCGATGGTTCCACAGTGGGTAGAAGCGCTGCGGGTACAGATATTTTCACGCCCATTTACTCCACTGGATTGGCCGCTAAATTCACCTTGCCAGAGACCAAAACGAGTATCATCGGAGCCACTTCAACCCAAAAAATCGAAGTATGGTCGAGTAGAATTTGCGCAAACGTCCTTACGCTTAATGGCGATACCCTTCGTAAAAGCACAACCAAAGACAGCTTTCAGCTTACCTATAACAAATGGAAGGTGGGCTCCAACAGAATGATTTTTACCGCCAATTACAACAATCAATTTGTAGCCGCCGATACCGTCACCTTTGTGGTAAATCCCTCGGTTAAATCTGTAGATCCCCCAACAGGATTGGAATTGGGCGTCACCTATGTTGATGATTCAACGGCTTATGTGTTGTTCTATGCCCCCTATAAAAATTATGTTTACCTGATCGGAGATTTCAACAATTGGGCCCCGGATACATCGTATTTCATGAACTATTCATCGGCCAAAAGCATTTGGTGGAAGAAAATCACCGGGTTAAAAAAAGGCGTTGAATACGGCTATCAATTTTGGGTGGATGGCAGCATTCGCGTGGCAGATCCCTTTGCGACGTTAATGTTACACGAGTGGGACGATGCGTTTATCCCCGCCGCCAATTACCCCAACATGAAATATTACCCCAAGAATAAAACCCAAGGGTATGTTGGTGTTTTGCAAACCGCCCAACCTCCTTTTTCATGGTCGAAGATGAATTTCCAACGACCCGCGACCGATAAATTACTGATTTACGAATGTCTCACCCGCGATTTTACCAAAGCCCAAACGTTTAAAGCATTGCAAGATTCAATTCCGTATTTAAAGCGATTGGGAATCACAGCACTAGAATTGATGCCTGTTTGCGAGTTTGAAGGAAATTTGAGCTGGGGTTACAATGTGGCGAGTCAGATGGCCATCGACAAATACTACGGTAACCGCGCAGCGTTGAAGTCGTTGGTTGATGCGTGTCACCAAAATGGCATCGCCGTAATCTTGGATGTTGTTTATAACCATGTATTTGGCTCGGCATCTGTTAATGTACTTTATTGGGATGCAACCACCGGAAAACCTTGGGGGAACAGTCCTTATCTGAATGCGGATGCAAAACATCCCTACAATGTGGGCTACGATATGAATCACGAATCCCAGGCCACCAAATATTATGTAAAACGTTCGCTGGCGTATCTTTTAGAGGAGTTTCATGTGGATGGCTTTCGCTTCGATTTGAGCAAAGGATTTACCCAAACAAATACGATCAATGATGCGAACAAGATGTCTCAGTACGATCAAAGTCGGGTTGATATTCTCACCGATTACTACAATTGGGTTCAGTCGAAATCGCCCGGTGCGTATTGCATCATGGAGCACTTCGCGGATAACAACGAGGAACAGACTTTGTCGGCCAAGGGAATGATGCTTTGGGGCAATGGGAATTTCAATGCCAACGAGGCTGGAATGGGTTTCAGCAATAGCGACTTTGGCTACGGCATCGATGCGCAAAAACGATCTTTCGGAAAGCGAAATTTGGTGGGTTACATCTCTAGCCACGACGAGGAAAGAATGGGTTACAAGTGCAAGAATTTCGGAAATGTCACCACCGGATATTCCGTAAAGGACCCCAATGTTTATGTGCCGAGGGTGGGTTTGGCTTACGCCATTGTAATTGCTACGCCGGGTCCAAAAATGATTTGGCAGTTTGATGAGCTCGCTTATGATTATAGCATCAACACGTGTGAAGATGGCGTTACGGTCCAAGACGCATGTCGTTTGGCCAATAAGCCCGTCCGTTGGGACTATTGGACGTCTGATGTGGTTCGTAGAAAAAATCAATTCAAAATCGCATCCATCGCGCAGCTAAAAGGAAACTATACAGAGGTGTCTTCGCCTACTAGTTACAATTTTTCCAGTGGCGGGAATTATAAGATTTTAACGCTCAATCACAGCAATATGAATACGGTTGTGATTGGCAATTTTGATGTCACATCCAGCAGTGCTTCGGTCGGTTTTGCCCGCACTGGCTATTGGTATAATTATTTAACTGGCGATAGCATAAAGGTTTCCAGTGCCACGATGGTGATTACTTTGGCGGTGGGCGAATATCGAGTGTATACGGATAAAAAAATCGCAAATCCCTATGCCAAACAGATTTTGGGTGGCAGCGCGGGAGCTGAGGAATTGGTAAATAATACTCAAATGAGGGTGTATCCCAATCCAGCGCAAAGTACTATCCAACTTGTATTTAAGGATGCAGAGGGCATGAAAGGTGATGTGACAGTTGTGGATTGCATGGGTAGAATCGTGTTGCGCAAAGCCATCGAGCCGGGTGAATCAGTGGACGTTGTCGATTTGGCTGCAGGTCAGTATTGGATTCAGTTTACATCAAACCAAGGCGCG
>Ga0114968_10001199_pt1 | contig 19750 bp, 20 predicted proteins | sample M_130807_EF_Meta_FD_87020 | JGI IMG/M metagenome (GOLD analysis project Ga0114968, IMG submission 87020) | Freshwater microbial communities from Lake Montjoie, Canada to study carbon cycling - M_130807_EF_MetaG | ecosystem: Environmental > Aquatic > Freshwater > Lake | place: Lake Montjoie...
TAGAGAGTTACACGATCAACAAATGTTGTCACTTGCGAACTCCCTTCCTCGTTAAAAACTGTCAATGAATGAAAAAAGCGAGCCGCATGATTACGGCTCGCTCTTTTACAAGAAACCTAAAATCAAGCTACCGGAGCCACATTCACAACGCGACGACCGCGAGCGCGACCGAATTCAACAACGCCTGCAGCTAATGCAAACAAAGTGTCATCCTTACCACGACCAACGTTCTTGCCTGGGTGAAAATGTGTACCGCGCTGACGAACTAGAATTTCGCCTGCATTAACTTCTTGTCCGCCGAAACGCTTGATACCAAGGTACTGTGGATTGGAATCGCGACCGTTTCGTGTCGAGGAGACACCCTTCTTACTTGCCATTTACTTCGTCTCCCTTACTTCGCGCCGTTGATGGCGGTAATTTTCACACGAGTCAGTTGCGCACGAAACCCCTGGCGGCGACGGTGACCTGTCTTGTTCTTGTAACGCAAAATATCGATCTTTGGTCCCTTGAGCTCTTCGATAACTTCGCCAGTTACCTTTACGCCAGACAAAACCTTTGGGTCTGTTGTAACAGCGGCGCCATCTACTACGAGTACGGCAGGAAATGAAACAGTTGCACCAGCAGCAGCGTCGATGCGATCAACGATTACTGTGTCGCCAACTGCGACCTTCTCCTGACGTCCGCCAGCTTTAACGATTGCGTACACGTGTTGCTCCAGTTCATCTTCTAAGCCTTGACCCAATTGAGGTGCGTAGGCAGAGGGTAAGCGTACGCAAGCGTGTGCTTAGCGGTCAAATTGCGATGAGACGATCCTGGTCACAGCCTTTTCGAGGGCGTAAATCGGGTCACTTGCCGCACCTTTTACTTCAGCATCGGCTTGGGCAATTGCTCCTACCGCATCTGCAATCTGGGCTGGGCTCCAGCGGCCAAGCTGTCTGCGGGCCTTATCAATCTGCCAAGGTGCCATGCCCAATGAGCCTGCCAGTTCAAAGGATTTCTGATTGCGATTTGCCCCTGACACCTTTGCCAATGAACGAAGCGATGATGCAATCGCACTTGTAATCATCACGGGATCTGTACCTGTTTCAAGTGCGCTTCGAAGGCAGATCAGGGCTGCAGATAAATTTCCATCAAGGGTTGCATCTGCAACATCAAAACCTGTGGTCTCCATTCGGCCTTGGTGATAGGTATCGACCATTGCTTCATCAATTACTCCAGCTGGTGCATCGGCAGCAATCTGTCCTACCGCTCCTTGCAGCTCACGCAGATCATTTCCAAGTGCACCTACTAGTGCAGCTATTGCACCTGCTGATGCCTTCCTTCCTAAATCTAAAAACAATGACTTTACGAACTCTTCTTTTTCAGCTTCCTTTTTTAATGGATCACAGGCAATTAGTTCGGGCTTTGCTTTTTTAATCGTATCGAGCAGTGCTTTTCCCTTGACACCACCCTTGTGAACAAATATCACGGTAGTTGTTGGATCGGGTTGCATAATGTATCGAGTTAATTCATCACGATTATCTTCTGGTAAATCTTGTAAGTCTCGAATAATTAATGCACGACGTTCAGAAAACAATGAAGGAGCAAGGGCATCAGCAATATCGCCGACAATTGTATCTGCTGCAAATAGAGTTGTAATTTCAGCGCTTTCCTCATTTAACTGAGCATGCAATTTAAGCAAGGCGCGATCAGCCAACGCCGACTCAGAGCCCAGGATTAAATACAAGGTGTTCATTGCATTTCCCCCTTTTTTCGCTAGCTCCAGTAGAACAATCTAATTGTTCCTTTACTCTTTCGAACCTGTAGATGATGTTTTTTAGCCGTTATAGCTACTGCGCCATCAGTATCAGTTCGAACCACTTGAGTGCCGAGTGTAGTCAAAAAGGCAATAGTTTCTGGTGCTGGATGCCCATATGTATTTTTTGCACCAACGCTTATCACGGCGACCTGGGCAGATAGCGCGCTCATTAGGTTGCGATCTTGATAGCGAGAGCCGTGGTGACATACCTTATAAATGTCCACTTCTCGCACAGCTCCTAAGATTGCATTTTGAGCTGGTAGTTCAAGGTCACCAGCGGTGAACATGTTCCAATCCGCAGTTGTCACAAGCATTGCAATACTCGAGTTGTTGATTTCAGAACCATCCCCCGGAAGAGATGCAAATGTGCGAGTTGTATTTTCTGGCCACAAAACTTCAAATTTAATTCCAGCGATTTGTGCGATTAACCCCTTTTGAACCGTCAGAATTTTACTTTTGCTCAACATGGATAGGGATTTGGTACTTTCCATAATTGGTTGAAGGTTGTTGCTTATCCAAACCTGATCTACATCCCTAGATCGCAGCAGCCCTGATAATCCACCAACATGATCTGCGTGAAAATGAGACAGTATGAGAAGTGGAATATCAGTAATACCTAAGTTTCGAAGGCATTTATCCTCCGCCACAGGGTCGGGTCCAACATCTATAACGATTGCACTGTGGTGACTGAGATTAATAACCATGGAATCACCTTGACCCACATCGCAATTAGCAATCTGCCATTCACCACTAGGCCAACGTTGCAACCAAGTCAGAGACAAAATCACAACCACTACCACTGCTGTATTTCGTTTCCAATTTTTTTTAAAGAGCCAGATTATTCCAACTAACAAAATGACAATTACAAAGCCCATAACTCCGTTATGAATTGTGAGCACCGGAAAGTCTGAACCCCAGCGGGCGATTGCAGCTATTAACCCGGCGGGAATTCGAATAACAAAAAGAAGCCCAGTTGTAAGAAATGGTGCGATTGGAGAAACAAGGGCTGCAATAAATCCAACAATTGTTATTGGTGCCACAAATGGAGCGGCCAATAAATTTGCAATGATGCTGATTGGGGACAAATATCCAGACAGAGCAACCAAAATTGGAGAACAAAAAACCATAGCCGCTATTGGTGGAGCTAAAGCACCTGCTAGTTTTTGGTGGGCAGGTAATCGCGCCTGGATGATCGGTGCTAAGAGCAACAAACCGGCAGTTGCCAAGACTGAAAGAGCAAAACCTGCATCTCTTGACTGCCATGGATCTCCAATTACTACCGCTGCAATTGCAAACCCCAGCGCAGGAAGCGAATCTGTTGTTCGCTTAGTCATTTGGGCTGACAGCAAAACAGCGGCCATCGCTGCTGCTCGTAAAACAGAGGGCGAAGGTCGAACCAATGCGATAAAGCACAACAGCGCAGCGGCAGTTGCAAGGATTCGATAGTTGTTTCGCCGAATCAGAAACTGCATGCACCACAGAACGAAGCTGGAAACAATTGCAAAGTTTGCACCGCTAACTGCTACCAAATGAGTTAAGCCAGCTCTCTTCATCTGGTTTTTAAACTCTGGTGTTTGTTTGGAGGTATCCCCTAAGACCATTCCCGGTATCAGTGCGCCGGCATCACCAAGGCCTGAATGAATTCGCAACCCAGTTCTAATTGTGCCAAGAGCCTGAGCCCAAGTGGATGCAGGAGTTATTGCTTCTAATGTGTCATCGACAATTAGTAGCGCAGCCACCCGTGATTCCTGTGTACTCAATACTGTGCCATGTGAGCTAATCATTTGCCCAGGCAATACTTCAATCCAGGACTTGGAGATAATTCGAACCGGAACTCGTAACGCAAAGTGCTCATCCCTAGTTTCAAAAGAAAGCAAACGAGCGGTGAATGAATAATTGCCGCTACTTGTTGTATTCGGATCAGTCATTACTTGCGCTATAAAATCAATGCGAGAATCAAAGTGTTGAGTGATTACGGAATTTTCTAGTGATGCTTGCCTAATCGACATTGCAGTCGCGCCTAAAAGTACTGCGACTATTAAGACCAAAAAACGTGAATTTCGAAAACTCAAAGGAATCACAAGGAGTACGGCGAAACACATACGCCACGGAGAGACTGCGCTTTGGAAAAGTGCCCCGCACCAGATCGCACAACCTAAGGCTAATGCCCTGTAATCAATTAAATTCTGACTTTTGTTTTGATGTGTGCGAATTTGGCTGCACCTATCCCGCTCACCTTTTGAAGATCCTCAATGCTCAAAAAAGGTCCATTTGTTTTTCGGTATTCAACGATTCGCTGAGCAATAACGGGACCAATGCCATCTAGCCCATCTAATTGTCCTGCGGTAGCCCGATTTATATTTATTGGTCCAGATCGAACGGTCTTCGTAACTCGTACCCCGAAACTATTCACCACAGTTGCATCAACGTAGATTTGCTCGCCATCAGTTAGTACTCGAGCTAGATTTATAGTGCTTAAGTCAGCGCCAGGTGAGCTATCTCCGGCAGCTTTGATCGCATCGATCACCCTTGATTTTCCAGTTAAGGAATACACACCGGGTTTATTTACCGCGCCTGTTACATCGACAAAAATTTCAGGTTCTGCGATGGTGATTGGAACCAACTCTGCTGCAACGCTGTGTTGGGAGTTTCCATGTGAGACTACAAAGACAGACAACGCGATGAGCAAAATGCCAATTATCAGAAGTGTTCGTTTTTGTGTGTGTGAGTAATGGAGATCAAACCACCAGTTACTTAATGATTCAAAGGCATTGCGCAGCTGTTCCATAGCCGCATTGTTAATTGCTGTTTGGCAATGGCGACCTGGTAAGAAATTAAATGTTGATAACGATATTTACTAGTTTTGGTGCCCGCGTAATGATTTTAGTGACAGTTGCACCTGCTAGCGCTTCTTGGATGCTCGGCAAGGCAAGTGCTGCCGCTTCAAGTTCAGCATCTGAGACTGTCGGGGCAATGTCGATTCGGTCCTTTATCTTGCCGTTAATCTGAATAACTGCAGTTACAGCATCGGCGACCAAAAGTTTTTCATCTACAGCGGGCCATCCTGCAAGTGCAACGCATGGCTTATGCCCAAGTCGCTCCCACATTTCTTCAGCTGTAAATGGTGCAACCAGGGAGAGCATGATCGCAATCGCCTCCACCGCTTCTCGAACAGCGGGGTCAGCAGCTCCACAGCCAGAATCAATCGCCTTGCGTGTGGCATTTACTAACTCCATTACACGAGCAACAGCAACATTGAATCTAAAGGATTCAACTGCAAATGAAGCATCATGCAAAGCTTTATGTGTTGCTTTGCGCAATCCTTTTTCACCAGTACTGAAATCAATACCTGCTGGGCTTGTTACATCTCCAGATAATCTCCAGGCACGGGTTAAGAACTTGACCGAACCCGATGGAGAAACATCTGACCAATCCACATCATCCTCAGGTGGGCCTGCAAAAACCATAGACAACCGAATCGCATCGACACCATGATTTTCTAATTCATCTGAGAGCCGAACTAGGTTGCCACGGCTCTTAGACATTGCCGAGCCATCCATTACAACCATTCCTTGGTTGAGTAGGCGGGTAAATGGTTCATTGAAGTCAACCATTCCCATGTCATTGAGAACTTTGGTAAAAAAGCGGCTATACAAAAGGTGCAAGATCGCATGTGTAACTCCGCCGACATATTGATCAACGGGCAACCAGGTATCGACATTCTTCTTTGAAAATGGTTCGGTTGCATTGGTTGGATCTGCATAACGTAGGTAGTACCAAGAAGAATCTACGAATGTATCCATGGTGTCAGTGTCACGTTTTGCAGGTGCTGAACAATTAGGACATTTAACATTGACCCAATTAGTTGCAGCACCTAATGGAGATGTTCCCTTAGGCTTTAAATCTAAACCTTCGGCATCTGGCAATGTCAGTGGTAACTGATCGGCTGGAACTGGAACCTCTCCACATGCTGGACAGTGAATGATCGGAATAGGTGTTCCCCAATAACGCTGACGAGAAACTAGCCAATCGCGCAATCGATAATTTCGAGCTGCAGCTCCCTTGCCAGCTGCTTCTAACTTTTTGTTGATCGCAGCAATCGCTTCGGCTTTATTTAAACCATTCAAAGTATCCGAGTTAACAAGTTTCCCATCGCCTGTTGTCGCAATACCTGTCTGGCTTGGATCCTCTTCACCGGTTTGGACAACAACTCGAACTGGTAAGTCCATGGCGCGAGCAAAATCTAAATCGCGCTGATCATGTGCTGGAACAGCCATAATCGCGCCAGTTCCATAATCTGCCAACACATAGTCGCTAGCCCAAATAGGCAATTTTTCGCCATTCACTGGATTGATTGCATATCGATTTAAGAAAACTCCACTTTTTGGCCGATCTGTAGCAAGTCGATCAATATCACTTGCCGCCTTGATGGTCTCTAAATACTGCGCAAACTCAGCTTCAATACCGCTGCCCTGTGCAAGTTCTGCGGCTAATTCGCTGTCTACTGCAACAACCATAAATGTTGCACCGTACAAAGTATCTGGACGCGTCGTGTAAATAGTTACGGCTTCACTACGACCTTCGATTTCAAATGAAACATTTGCACCAGTTGAGCGACCTATCCAATTGCGCTGCATAGTCAGGACCTTGTCAGGCCAGTGACCTTCTAATTGGGCCATGTCATCTAACAAGCGATCTGCGTAATCAGTAATCTTGAAATACCACTGATTTAATTTCTTTTTTGTAACAGTTGAGTCACACCGTTCACACAAACCTGCAACCACTTGCTCATTTGCTAAAACAGTTTGACATCCTGGGCACCAGTTAACGGCAGAGTCTTTACGATAAGCCAAGCCACGTTCGTAGAATTTTAAGAACAGCCATTGATTCCATTTGTAGTATTCGGGATCACAAGTGTTGAAAACTCGATCCCAGTCAAATGAACAGGCATATCGACGCATCGATGCTTTTTGAACTTCGATGTTTTCATATGTCCAGATACGTGGATCCGAGTTTCGCTTGATTGCAGCATTTTCGGCCGGTAAACCAAATGCATCCCAACCAATCGGGTGCATAACATTGAAGCCTTTTTGCGCCCAATAACGAGCGATCACATCGCCTAATGCATATGCCTCGGCATGGCCCATGTGTAGATCTCCCGATGGATACGGGAACATGTCCAACACATATTTCTTTTCACGTTTATCATCGGGGCGGCCAGATTTAAATGGTTGAAGTTGATCCCAAATTGGCAGCCACTTTTCCTGCACGTAGGCAAAGTCATATGCCGCGTGCTCGCGCTCTTCATTTACATTGTTATTCATACGTGGAGCTAAGGGGATTTGAACCCCTGACCCCCTGCATGCCATGCAGGTGCGCTACCAGCTGCGCTATAGCCCCGTTTTTCGTGCGAGTGCAGACCTTACCGCATCTGCGCCTACGACTATTAAGCCGAGGTCGCACCGCTTTCAACGCCATAAACAGGTTCTGGAATTGAGCCAGCATTGTGTTCGACCAAACTCCATTGTCGAGGATTGCGTTCCAGAATTGACCATGAAGCATTTGAAAGGCCGCCGATTACACCCCAATGTGAAAGTGGAAGCTGTAACAGAGATCCGAGAATGCATCTGGCAGTACCACCATGGGTTGTCACAATTAACAATTGATCTGTCTTATCACTCAATGCTTTATTAATTGCACGGATTGCACGTTCTGCGACCTCGCTCCGGCGCTCACCCACTGAACCCGCAGGATTATCTTCTCCATCAATCCAACGAACAAAGTTTTCAAAATCTTCTGCGCGATTTTCTGCGCCAGTTTTTCCTTCCCACAACCCACCATTTGTTTCACGAAGATCTGGATCTATTTGAACAGACAAGCCTGTTAGATCAGCTAGCGCTTGAGCAGTATTTCGCGCACGTCCCAAGTCACTTGAAATGATTGCTGTCGGATTCATACCAGCTAGAACTTGAGCGGCGTGTTTTGCTTGAAATACTCCGACTTCATTTAAATCAATATCTGAATGGCCTTGAAAACGGTTTACAACATTCCAATCAGTTTGGCCGTGACGCCATAAGACAACTCTGTTAGCGGCCATTGACTGCAGCCTCCTTCACAGCCTCCAGCTCAATTGTTGGGCAGTCATTCCACAAGCGATCAAGCATGTAGTACTTGCGAAGCTCGGCACTTTGTACATGAACGACTAAATCTGAATAATCTAAAAGTATCCATTCGGCACCGTGTTCACGACGAATTGGTTTGTCGCCAGCTGCAGCAAGTTTGCGTTCAACCTCATCGGCAATTGCATCTACCTGTGCCTCGTTTTGTCCGGTAACGATTAAAAAGACTTCGCTTAGAACCAACTGATCGGATAGGTCTAGTGCTACAACATCTACGGCGATTTTATCGATTGCAGCATGTGCGGCTATCTGGGTGATCTCGTGGGTTCTTGGGCTAATTGTCATAGAGGTTATTCTCTCGTATAAACGAGGCCACTGATGACGAAACATCTGCGCTCAATCCATCACGAATTGTGGTTGCGGCGACATTTAGTGCACCGATATCAATTCCATTTCCTTGATATCCAGGACGTGAAATAACAACAAATTCAACCATTGTGCGAAGCTCATCGATTCGATGCCACTGATCTAACTTTTCTGCGGCATCTTGGCCAATTACTACAACAATTGCATCATCGGGGTAACTCTGTTTCACTGCTTCGACAGTATCAATTGCAAAACTTGGGCCTGATCTTAAAACCTCAATTGGATTGACTTGTACTTTGCTTGCAATAGCAGCTGGCAGATCTGCAAGTGCTAGCTGACACATGGTTCGTCTCTGTTGGGCAGATGCATAAGGAGCTTTGGTGCGGAGCAATGGTTCGCCTGCGGGAATAACCAACAGATGATCAACAATTTCTCTCTCAATTAACTGGGTAATTACACGTAAGTGACCCAGATGTATTGGATCAAAAGTTCCGCCGTATATACCGACCCGAGACAAATTAGTCTCGGTCTAGGCGAAGAACTAAGTACAGAAGAACACTGAAAATCACGAAAGCAAATACTCCAAAAGCAACTGGTGAGGCAGGAAGTTCGCGCGTAATCTCGTTAGCTAGATTCATCATGTTGTAATACTACTACTTACCAGCAAGAAGCTCTTTAAACTTGGCTTCGTCAATGACTGGGACGCCCAATTCTTGTGCCTTGGCTAACTTAGAACCCGGATCCGAACCCACCAAAACATAATCCGTTTTCTTTGAGACTGCAGATGCTGATTTTCCACCATGGCTCGTGATCGTTTCTGAAATTCCATCACGGCTAAATGATTCCAGTCCCCCAGTAACAACAAAGGTCAATCCAGCTAATGTTTGAGGCACAGCTTCTGTAGGTTCAACAACCATTCGCACCCCAGCTGCGGTCCACTTCTTAATGATCATTCGGTGCCAATCAACGGAAAACCATTCAACGATTGATTCAGCGATGATCTGTCCGACACCGTCCACTGACGCAAGTTCCTCGGCCGTTGCCTTAGCTATCGCATCTATCGAGCCAAGTGCAGAAGCCAATCCTTGAGCCGCGGTGGGTCCGACATGTCTTATTGAAAGTGCAACCAATGTACGCCACAGAGGTCTTGATTTTGCATCATCGAGTGCCGCAAGTAACTTGTCCACATTTGCAGCTGCAGATCCATCTTTCTTGGTAAAGAAATCTGATCGTGCCAACTTTGCTGCAGTTAAATCAAAGAGATCTGATTCATCAGTAATTATTTTTGCTTCAAGTAATGCTGCAGCTGCCTCGTAACCAAGTACATCGATATCTAATGCCGCGCGAGATCCAATGTAATAGATTCGCTCACGCAATTGCGCTGGGCAGCTTTGGGTATTGGGGCATCTAATATCGACATCGCCTTGGCTCATGGCGCGAAGTTCAGAACCACAATCAGGGCATTGTGTCGGCATTACGAATGCTTTTTCTTTACCGGTTCTTTTCTCAATTACGGGTCCAAGTACTTCGGGAATCACGTCGCCAGCTTTGCGGATAACAACAACATCACCTATCAAAACTCCTTTACGCACAATTTCTTCGGCGTTGTGCAGAGTGGCATTAGTAATGGTCGATCCAGCGACTTTGACTGGCTCCATGTACGCAAAGGGGGTTACTCGACCAGTACGACCAACACTTACTCTGATATCGAGCAGCTTTGTCGATACCTCTTCAGGTGGATATTTGAAAGCAATTGCCCACTTGGGAGCACGAGATGTAAAGCCTAATTGTTGTTGTTGGGACAAGGAGTCAACTTTTACTACAACACCATCAATCTCATGCTCAACATCATGGCGATGATCTGCATAGTGTTGAATGAATTGTTCAACCTCTTTACGGGACCCGCAAACCTTGAATCGATCACTCGTAGGAAGACCAAGCTCTTTAAGTGCACGGTATGCAGAACTTTGTGAATCAAAGCTAATTCCTTCTTTTGCGCCAACGCCATGGACAACAACAGATAATGGGCGAGAAGCGCTAACGCGGGGATCTTTTTGTCGTAGCGAACCAGCGGCGCCATTTCTTGGATTAGCAAAAAGTGCCTTTCCAGATTCTTCTAACGCCTCATTGAGCTCGTTAAATGCTGCAATAGGAAAGAAAACTTCTCCTCTTACTTCAATCAGAGTGGGAACAATTTTTCCATTCAGTGTATGCGGTAAATTCTTTATGGTTTTTACATTCAAAGTGACATCTTCGCCCGTTGTTCCATTGCCCCGCGTTAAGCCCCTGGTAAGTACTCCATTTTCATACGTTAAATTAATTGCCAAACCATCAACCTTAACTTCGCACAAATATTGTGGTTTCGTTATTTCTTTTTCTACTCGATCAAACCAGGTGGATAACTCATCGATGTCAAAGACATTATCAAGGCTCATCATCTTTTCGATGTGATCTCTCTGCTCAAACTGCGTAGAAAACCCACCACCTACATGTAAGGTCGGAGAATCTGGCTCACGAAGTTCTGGGTTTTTCTCTTCCAGCCTTTGTAATTCTTTCAATAATGCATCAAATTGCGCATCGGTAATTGTTGGCTGATCTAGTACGTAATACTTAAACTGATGGTCCCGAATCTCGTTGATTAACTCGGTTATCTGATGGCGAGCATTATTTGTCATTCGGTCTCGCAAATTGTTGCTGAACCAACAACACGATCACCATCATAAATAACCATTGCTTGACCTGTTGCCAATCCCAACAATGGCTCATCTAATGTTGCAACGAGCAAGGTTTCATCATAAAAATAGGTACAAGCAAGGGCTGCTCCGTGTGCACGCACCTGCACAAATCCACGTTTTTCTTGGCTGGTTACGGCAGGCCCACACCAGACAGGGCGTTCTCCACGCATAGTTGAAATAGCAAGATCTTCGCGAGCTCCGACTACAACTGTGTTTGTGACGGGCTCAATTTTCAAGACAAATCGTGGTGAACCATCTGACGTTGGCACAGTTAGTCCAAGTCCTTTGCGTTGTCCGATCGTGTATGTGTAAGCGCCTTTATGTTCGCCGATTTTGTTTCCATCTTGATCAACAATCGGCCCTATCTCGCTTCCTAACCGGTCTCGAAGCCATCCGGCGTTATCTCCTGACGGAACAAAACAGATGTCATGGCTGTCGGGCTTTTGGGCAACAGCTAATCCGCGAGCTTCGGCCTCCAACCGAATGTCCACCTTAGTCGTATCCCCCAACGGAAAAATTGCACCAGCAATTTGTTCAATCGTTAATACAGATAGAACATACGATTGATCTTTCGAATGATCTATTGCGCGATGCAAAGTTTTTCCAGTATCTGAAATTTGAGTTCGTGCGTAATGACCGGTGACAACGCCATCAAATCCCATGGCGCGGGCGCGATCAAGAACTGCTGCAAACTTAATCTTTTCATTGCAACGCAAACATGGATTCGGAGTTCTGCCTGCTGAATATTCAGCGAGGAAATCTTCAACTACGCCATCATGAAACTCTTCAGCCATATCCCAAATATAAAAAGGAATACCAATCACATCAGCCGCACGCCTAGCATCGTGTGAATCTTCAATCGTGCAACAACCACGAGCACCTGAGCGATACTTTTGTGGGTTTGCAGCAAGTGCTAAATGCACACCAATTACATCGTGGCCTGCTTCAACCGCGCGAGCGGCCGCCACTGCAGAATCGACGCCACCACTCATTGCTGCAATTAGTTTCACTTGTGTGCCGCCCTTCCACGGGTAATTACATCGGGCAGTACTGACAAAACGAAATCAACATCTGCCTGCGTAGATGTGGCCCCAAAAGAAAAGCGAAGTGATGATTGGGCGGTTTCTTCATCGTGTCCCATGGCAAGAAGTACATGACTTGCCTCGTGCACTCCTGCGCTACACGCCGAACCAGTAGAGGCTGAAACATTTGCGTTATCTAACAGCAAGAGCAAGGTGTCACTTTGGGTACCTGGAAAGGTGATATTTACGATTCCGGGTAGACGGATGCTCTGTTCACCATTTATATATGCATCAGGAATTATTTCTTTAACACCAGCAATAAATGAATCTCGCAGTTGCGAGACTAAAACGGAGTTGTATTCATCTGCAGCTGCCGTTGCAAAAGCCACGATGCTTGGTGCATTTAAAGTACCGCTGCGAATTTCTCTTTCTTGTCCACCGCCATGGAGCAAGGCGGGAATTTCAAAGGCTCTGCGCAAAACAAGTGCACCAATACCAAGTGGTCCACCAATTTTATGAGCACTAATCGTTAAGGCGGTAACGCCAAGATTTTTGTAAGACAAAGGAGTTTTTATAAAGCTTTGGACTGCATCAGTGTGAACAGGGATTTGGCCTGCGATTTTTACTACTTCGCTGATTGGCTGCAAGACACCTGTTTCGTTATTGGAGTGCATAATCGAAATCACCGCAATTTCAGATGAGCGATTCGTGACAACTTCTTGCAGCTGTGCAAGATCAATCACACCAGCTGTCGTTACCCCAATTGTGATTACTTCTGCTCCCTCATGAGTCTGCAGCCATTGAGCAGGATCTAAAATTGCATGGTGTTCGATTGCAGAAATTACGACAACGTTTTTGCCTTGTCTTTTCCCGTTCCAAAATAAACCCTTGAGAGCAATGTTGTTTGCCTCGGTTCCGGATGCGGTAAAAATAACTTCTGACGGAAGAGAATCAATTTTTTGTGCGATTACTTCACGGGCATCCTCTAATGTTTTTCGTGTAGCGCGTCCATGGGTATGCAGACTTGAGGGATTACCAAGCTGGAGCAACTGATCTGACATAGCCGAAAAAGCGGCAGCCGACATCGGGGTTGTTGCGGCATGGTCTACGTAGATCGAAGGCACGGGCCTAAGTCTATGACTTACGGGCTTTTACGCCTTCAGTTGCCTTGGGTAGCACCGCAAATAGATCGCCGACTACGCCAAAATCTGCAATTTCAAATAGCGGTGCTTCGGGGTCCTTGTTTACGACAACGATTGTCTTGCTGGTCTGCATGCCAGCGCGGTGTTGAATAGCTCCAGAAATTCCATTTGCAACATATAGCTGTGGGCTAACAGATTTTCCTGTTTGGCCAACTTGATATGAATGCGGATACCAGCCCGCATCAGTTGCTGCGCGAGATGCACCAACTGCTGCCCCTAATGAATCTGCAAAGTTTTCAACCGCTGAGAAATCTCCGTTTGTTCCACGACCACCTGAAACAACAATATTGGCTTCTGTTAATTCTGGGCGACCGCCTTGGACTGGAGGTTGCGTAGATGTAACTGTTGCCTTTTTTGCAGAATCTGAAACAGCAAGAGAGAGGGTTTCAACTGCTGGAGTTGCTTCAGCCGTATGTGCATCCACTGAATTTGGGCGAACGGTAATAATGGGTGTGCCATGAGAAACTTTTGAGTGAACAGTTGTTGATCCACCAAAAACCAACTGGGTTGCTGTGATGTCAGCAGAAACATCCACGGCATCTGTAATTATTCCAGAACCAGTTTTGACAGCGGTGCGAGCTGCAACTTCCTTCCCAAAGGCATGAGATGCGATCAAAACAGCAGCAGGAGCTTGGGCGGAAATAACTTGAGCCAGCACATCTGCAACTGCGGCAACACCATGTGTCACAAATGAATCGGATTCCACCACCACAATTTTTGAAATTGGACCATGCTTGACACTGGCTGCCCACGCCGCTCCTTGACCGATAGGTGCCAGCACAACAGCGGTAACTTCTCCAATTCGTGCGCCCAGTGTTGCTAATTCGGCATTGGTCTTACTTGCCTTTGAGCCCACGAAATCGGCCAGAATTAATACATTACTCATATCAACTTCTTTTCTGCTAGAAAGGTAACTAGTTGATCTCCTGCTGTTCCATCATCAACAACTTTAATTCCGGCTGCGCGCGCTGGTCGTGGTGTTGAATCTGCAACTATTGACCATGAAGCTTCGGCAGCAATTCCAACCGCGGCCAAGTCGCGAGTTTCAATAGTTTTTTTCTTCGCAGCCATGATTCCCTTAAATGATGGATAACGAGGCTCATTAATTTTTTCAACCACCGAAATTACACAAGGAAAGCTAGCGTTCATTTCATCAACGCCTGCTTCGGTAACTCGTGTAATCGAAACTCTACTTGCCGCAGGATCAACTTCTACCTTTGATGCAAATGTTAGTTGGGCAGCATTTAAACGTTCGGCCAACATCGCGGGCACAACACTCATGCGCGCATCAGTTGATTCAGTTCCACAAATAACTAGATCAAAACCACCTTTTTCAATTACAGCCGCTAAGACTGAGGAAGTTGCGAGCGCATCTGCTCCCGCTAGTTTGGGGTCGCTAATTAAGATTGCATCGTTAACGCCCATAGATAACGCCTTGCGAACGGCTTCCGTAGCACGCTCTGGACCCATTGAAATTACTGTGATGGTGTTACTTCCACCCTCTTCATTCCCACCGTGAGCTTCAGCGATTCGAAGTGCCTCTTCAACTGCGTACTCGTCGAGATCATTTAAAACGGCATCGACATTTTCACGGTCGAGAATTCCATTGACCATCTTTTTTTCGGCCCAAGAGTCTGGGACCTGCTTGACGCATACGGCAATCTTCATGTCTCAAATGTTACTGGTCAGTAACTCTAAAAACCACCTGAATGTGAGATTTCATTCCGGGTTTGCCGACTCGTAACCTCAACTTCTACTCAAGGCCTGAGAAATACCTCAATCTTTGCCCATGAGCACGCAGCTGCGGGTTGTCATCGTAACTGAGTCCTTTCTCCCACAAATCAATGGAGTAACAAACTCAGTCCTTCGGGTGCTGGAGCATCTGCGCAGTCAAGGTCATGAAGCGTTAGTGATCGCACCTGAAAGTGCTGGAGGTGTTAGCGAGTACGCAGGGTTTCGAGTAAAGCGTGTTCCAAGTGTTGAAGTTAAAGGCATGCTTCCTGTGGGTTTCCCGCAAAAAACTTTAGAACCACTTATTGATGGATTTTCCCCAGATGTGGTTCATCTGGCATCACCATTTTTTCTCGGATATTACGCAGCTCGCGTTGCACAAAGACTTGATATTCCTACTCTTTCGATTTATCAAACTGATATCGCAGGGTTTGCGCGTCACTATGGATTAACAATTGCCCATGACTCACTAAAAAAATGGGTAGCAAAGATACATTCTCGAACGTCGCGAACTCTTGCTCCGTCTAATTGGTCATGTGAGGACCTACAGAGTTCGGGTGTTGACAATGTGCATCTATGGCAACGTGGAGTCGATGGGGTTAAGTTTTCTCCTGGTAAGCGAGATATCAATTTGCGGTGCGAACTTTTGGGAGATCGACCAGATAGAAAACTTGTTGGATATGTCGGACGTTTAGCAAATGAAAAACGAATCGACGATCTTGCCACTCTTGATAAGCGTGACGATATTCAACTAGTAATTGTTGGTGACGGCCCTGCACGCATGAGACTTGAACGCGAACTACCTAATGCAAAGTTTGTGGGATACCAAGGTGGCGAAGATCTTGCTCGGCATTATGCATCGTTAGACATTTTTGTTCATACCGGAAAGCATGAAACTTTCTGTCAATCTATCCAAGAAGCTTTAGCTTCCGGGGTACCAGTGATTGCACCTAACACTGGCGGGCCTACGGATTTGGTAAAGCATGGGTGGACCGGATTCTTAATTGATACTTCAAACTCTTACTCTCTCAACCACAGTGTTAATCAAATCCTGCACTCCTCCGAACATCGCTTAATGAGCGAACGAGCTCGTGGATCTGTCATTCATCGCACGTGGGAGCTTGTAAATAGCCAATTAATTGAGCATTACAGAGAATTATCTAGCAACAAGGCTGCTCTAAGAAGTGAGCGTGTCGCATGAGAATCGTACATATTGCCAATTTCTACGGACCAAAATCTGGTGGCATCAGAACAACCCTGCATGAACTTGGTTCGGGATATATCGCTCGTGGCCATGAATTTACATACATCGTGCCCGGCAACGGATTTTTTTGCGAAGAAACTTTGTACGGAAAGAAAATCACAGTGCCATCAATAGTTCTGCCATTTAGTGGTGGTTACCGAATCATTCGCAACAATCGGGATATCAAGAAGCTCCTGATTACTCTCAAGCCCGATGCTCTTGAAGTGTCAGATCGTTTCACTTTGTCAAAAGTTGGCTTGTGGGCAAAAAATAGAGGTATCCACACTGTGGTGTTTAGTCACGAAACACTGTCGGGTTTGGTCAAGTCATTTTTCAAAATAGATTTGAAGGCCTTTGTGAATTGGCACAACGCTAGATTGGCGAATCGATTTCACAAAGTCATAGCAACAACAGAGTTTGCTTCTCAAGAGTTCCGCGAGATTGAAACAAAGAATCTTTCACATGTGCCGCTAGGTGTTGACTTAGAAAACTTTTCACCGTATCGACGTAATGAAGAACTTAGAACACAACTTCTAAAGGGTGCCGATGTCTTGCTGCTGCATTGTGGTCGTATGTCTAAGGAAAAGAACCCACAAAACTCAATTTTGGCTTTGCAACAGTTGCTTGATTCGGGCGTAAATGCTCGGTTGATTTATGTTGGTATGGGCCCAATGTTTAAAAAATTGAAAGCTCTTTCAAAAGATTTGCCGGTCACATTCATGGGTTACATCGTTGATCGAAACATGTTGGCAGAAATTATTGCGAGTGCGGATGTTTCAATTGCCCCAGGTCCCATCGAAACTTTCTGTTTAGCCGCACTTGAATCATTGGCATCTGGTACTCCAGTCGTTGCTTCATCAACGAGCGCCGTTGGAGAATTCTTACTCCTAGATTCACCTGAGCCAGTAGGTGCAGTTGCAGAGAATAATCCCAAGGCGTTTGCAGAGGCCATACAGACTGTTCTTGCTTACCGCGCTGCAGATAAGGCATTGCCAATTCGCTGCCAACATCAGGCTGAAAACTACCCATGGAGTTCAACACTGATGATGATGCTGCGACTACATGGAGCTGGCCGCGAAGTAACTCTTAATCACAAGAGGCTAAGAGCGGCATAAAAATGGAGAGAGTTGCCACCTTTGCAATCTTAGGAGATAGCGCAGCTTCAGGTGTTGGCGACAGCGATGTCAATGGCGTAACAAGAGGTTGGGGTTATTACCTCGCACAACATTTTCAGGATCCACTTGTGTATATCAATCTATCGCGACCAGGTGCTCAATCTGGCGAAGTATTAGAAGTTCAATTACCGAAAGCTTTAGTACATAACCCTGACATTGTGGCGGTCATTGTCGGTGGAAATGATGCCTTAAGAAATGGCTTTAGTCCGGATAGATTGCATCAAAATTTGAGAAAAACCATCGCTCAATTGAAGGAAGTCGGTTCAGAGGTTTTGCTACTTCAACTGCATGATCCAACAAAAATTGTTCCACTTCCACGTTTGCTGGGTCGTGTACTTAAGCGACGTATTAATGCTGTAAATACAGTTACACATTCGTTGGCGCGAGAATTTAATGCTCAAATTCTTGTAACTCGGTCAATAGAAAACATTTACGATCGCAAGGTTTGGCACATCGATCGAATGCATCCCAGCAAATTTGGACATCAATTAATGGCGCACCATTTCAGAGAGTTATTGATTAGGAAAAATTGGAATATTGCTCCTATTGCTTTTGAAGAAACTCCAGTAAAGTCCAAAAAAGACTCAGTAATGTGGATGTTGCGGAATGGTACCCCTTGGTTTTTCAAGAGGTCATTTGATCTATTTCCCGCTGCGATTATCTTGATGACAATAGAACTTTTCAAGGTCATCTTCTCAATTGGAAGACAGGAACCTGCAACGATGTACTACCCAGAGTTTTCGCCGCAATCACAAGCAGACTTGCTAGAAGTTAGCGAAGCCCGCGTTTCTTAAACGCAATAATTAACTCTTAAAAGTTACCGAAACAGTTGCAGTGACGGTCTTTTCAATTGTTGTCGTGTCATATGCGCCAAAATCAGCTGTCATTGTTGAATCTGGTGTTGTGATCTGAATTGGACCAGCTTTTACATTTACAAGCGATCCGATATTGCCGCCGACCGCCTTAGTCAGTGCTTCTGCGCGAACCTTCGCATCCTTCATCGCTTCAGCCATTAACTGAGGACGCAATTCTGGAAGATTTGAAATGTAGTACTGAGGTCCATAGTTGTTGGCATTAATTCCAGTTGCAAGTAATGACCCAATGCCCTGGCTGAGCTTTGAAATTAGTTGTACATCCTTTGAGCGAACTGTGACTTCGCGAGATGCACGGTAGGAAAGAATGCGCCCAGTTGCATTTCCATTGCTGTATTCCTCATTAGCAAAGGTTGACACCGCACCGAGTGTTAAACCGTCAGATGAAATTCCGCCCTTGGTTAAATAATTTGATAGGGCTTCAACATCGGCGTCAACTTTTTTCACAGCAGTTGCCACAGTTGGAGAAGAAAGAGAAACATTTAGGACCCAGACCGCGTTATCTGCAGTTGCAGTTGTCTTTGCAGAACCTGTCACAGTAATTCCATCACTGCTGCGAGATGCAAAGCCAGAACCCACTCTCATCAATCCGCCGCCAATTGCAAGAGAAAGAATCACTGCTGCAATGATGATTGTGATCGCTTTGCGGCGTTCTACCGTGATGATTGGGCTTTCATTAAGTTGAGTCATACTTGTATCTTACTCTCTAGATTGCGCGGAGCCGAGGTATTTCCTGAAGGTCAACACTCCGGAATGGTTCAAGCTCTAATTCCCAAGAATTTCCCATGATCGCTGCAATGCCATCCCTGATTGATTCCTCGTCAAAAGATTCTGCTAGTACTTTGTGTAATTGATTTTCATTGATTAAGACCGCTCCAGATTGATCCACAACGGCTCGGTGGATTCCAAGATCTGGAGTAAAACGAAATAGTTCGCCACCTAATTCTGTTCCTTCAATAACTTCAAAGTTGAGGTAATGCCATGTACGAAGCGAACTAGCGATTTCTGCGGCGGCACCTTGCGACCCACGAAACTCAAGTTGAGTACGAAAGGTGCCAGGCATCAATGGTTGCGGATTCCAGGACATCTTTATCCAATTGCCTAGGACGGTTTGGATCGCCCAATCAATATGGTGGCGCAGGGCAGAGGGCGCAGAGTGAATGGTTAAAAAACCTCGAACCTGCTGACGGTTTGAAGGTGTGGTTAAACGTTCCATAGTTCTCCTAGCAAGGTGAGCGAAATGCGACCTTCCCCAGCGGCATTTACGCACCCATTAGCTTGGTGAACCCCTCAATTACACACCCTTGAGCCTAAAACTGTCTACCCCTGCTTTAGGCATACGGGGCGGTAGGAGGTACAGTTTGCCTCAGTCGGACGCTTAATCAGTACCCGTTTCATGTTTTGCATAATCGGTATCGCTGGAGCAAGAGGAAGACCGTGAGTCGAGGATTTCTCGAATCACCCACATATCGAAGGAAATAAATACA
>Ga0114968_10001205_pt1 | contig 19711 bp, 23 predicted proteins | sample M_130807_EF_Meta_FD_87020 | JGI IMG/M metagenome (GOLD analysis project Ga0114968, IMG submission 87020) | Freshwater microbial communities from Lake Montjoie, Canada to study carbon cycling - M_130807_EF_MetaG | ecosystem: Environmental > Aquatic > Freshwater > Lake | place: Lake Montjoie...
AGAGAAAATATGTATCAAACTATTGGCGGAATAAATAATTTTTATCAGAGCAATATTGTTTCTTCATCAACATCATTGGCACAGCAAACAGCCGCAATTGGTATTGTTGAGAAAGAATTAAACGCTGCCAAAGAACGTTTGAAAAAAATTGAAGAATATAAGTTGCAAAAATTGCGTTTGGTAGAGATTAATAATTATTACAGCGAAAGGTATGCTGCACATACACAAATAATGAAAATTATTATCTATATGTTTGTTCCTATTTTAATATTGACTATTTTAGCAAAAAAAGGTATCCTTCCAAGGGCATTATTTTTTATTTTAACCATAATTATCGGGGCTATTGGTTCAGTGTATTTATTTTATGCCGTATATTCAACTTACGCAAGAAACAACATGTTATACCAAGAATACGATTGGGGATTTGACCCTAATACTGCTCCAAAGGCTCCTACCTCTATTTCTGGATCGGCTTCAATAGATCCATGGGCAAAGAAAGATGTTTCTGATATATGCATTGGGCAAGCTTGTTGCGATGTAGGATATATACATGACCCTGTTCAAAATAAATGCATTTTATCTAGTACTATTTCCGGGAGAAAAAAATAATTTTTCATTTTAATTCTTTCAAAGGTTTAAACGCGACAATTAAAAGAATAAATTCTTTTACTTGTATAGTATAATATAAAAGCTAATGACAACTCCATATGATTCAAGTATTGCACAATTTAATACACTTTTACAACAATCTCAACAGGCAATGGTTTGTGGTCCCGAATGTCAAAAAGCTAAAACTGCGCAGACATTAAATCAACAATATTTAGATTCACAGACAAATTTAAAAACTGCGCCAGCTCAAGTTCAAACCGCAGCAAAAAATTATTATACTTTTGTTGGCGGAACCGCTGGATACAACAATTATGTAAGCACAGAGTTAGGAGCAAAAGCCGAATCTCTTGTTACGGAACTTAAAAATGTTTTTTCAAAAAATTTTTCATCAGTAAAAGCGCTGTGCGATACATTTAGTACACAACTCATTAATTCGCAATACGCACAACAAATTTATGATAAATATTTAGAAGAAAATTCTGCTCTTGAAAATGAACTAAAAGATAACTCCTATGACATATTTACAAACGATAGAAAAACTTATTATGAAGACCAGGGCGTTGATAATTTGAAATGGTGGAGCAGAGGGTTTTCCGTTTTTTATTGGATACTAGTTGTTGCGTACATTATATGTTTTTTCATTTCTTCTAGCGGGTTCAGCGTTTTAAGTAGAATACTTATTTTGCTATTTTTAATTATTTATCCTTTTATTGCATCGCGAATTTTTAACTACATAATTAGCATTTTTTATAGAATAAGCTCAGTTTTACCAAAAAATTCTTATTTGCATAATTGATTCAATAAATGCAAAGTATATAAAGTATTTTTATTATCTTAAATAATAAAAATGCCTAACTGGTGTTATAATTCTACAACATTTTTTTGTCAAAATAAAGAGATGTACGATAAATTACTTGCTTCAATCAAGAGCGAGCAATGGTTTAAAACATTTGCGCCTCTTGGGCTAGATAAAGAAAAATATACAAATGGGTGGGAATACAAGAAAGCTATAGAAGTTTGGGGAACAAAATGGGAACCTGACGAATTAGAAATATTTAATAATGACAAGGATGATTTTTTAATTCAAATTTATTTTAATACAGCTTGGAGTCCGCCTTTAGGTGTTTATAAAGAAATGTATAATAATTTTGGTATTGAAGTTGCATCATATTATGAAGAAAGTAGTGAATTTTTTGGGTGGTGCAAATATTCAAAGGCTCTAACGTTTGATGAAAGTTATACAATTCCATCAAATAAAGAAGAACTTGCTTCTATGAAAAAAAAAATTCATAGTAATCTAAATGATTTTATGGAATCCACTTGGAATGAACTAGAAGAACGATGGCAAGAAGAATAGCGTGCGTCTTAAACCTGGATTCCTTGTAGCTAATTTGGCTCCAAAGGTGGAAATTTATTCGTCGTTTAGAAGCGGATCTGATTGCTGATCATAAATAACCCTGATTCCGGTCCAAGCGCAAGATTTACCACACTTTCCATACTTTGTATCCAAATAATCGCAAAGTTCGGAACCCTTGGGCATCTTTCTGCCATAATGCGCTGTATTACACCAATCCTTGAACTGCTGGCAAATCTCCTTCTTCTTGATTTTATCTTCTTTGTTTCCAGTTTGCTCAATGTTCTCCGCAATAAACGCAGCAACCAAATCCTGACCTTGTCTGTACTTGTCACGAGCGGCCATTACTTCAGCACAATCCTCAACGTTACCTTGGTTCTCATATGCCAACTTTACAAGCATCGACATAAACACCGAAACCCAGTTCGGTAGCTTCTCCTCTAGATCTTTATCCTTGGGAAATACATAGGGTGTATTATCTTGCACAACCTCATTCTCATCCTTGAACTTTGAAACAAAGTCGCAAATACGAAATCGTCTCCAAGTACCATCCTCTGTACTATTTACCTCAAATAAATTATTGGTACAGACAACCAACTTGAATTGAGGGACAAATGTTTCGGTTTCGCAATAAAGCGCGCGGGCTTGAATTGGATCGCCACCCGTCAATTCTTTCATAACACCTTCATTCAAGCGTCCTTGGTCCTTAGTCGGTTCCTGCATAACCGCATATCTTACACCTTTCAACTGGATTACCTCCGATGATGTTCCACCAATTCCATTACGTTTTTCTGTGACCAACGTAACGGGAACTGTAGCCTTGTATTCGCCAAAAGACATAGACATTAATGTTGTCAGAATTGACTTGCCGTTGCTACCGCTGCCGCGATAAACGTTGAATGTTTGGTTTTTATTACCACCAATGAGGCAAGACGCCAAATGATTCCACATATATTTATTGAGCGATGCATTAGGAAATAGTTGTTCCATAAAAGTCAAGATTTGTTTTGATACATCGCTATGATGCACAGGGTCAAACTCGTCATAGTTAATATTTGTACACTTTGTGATATAATCTTGCGGATAGCCGTTGCGAAACACTTTTTCCTTGAAGTCTACAACTCCATTCCTGAAACACATCAAATATCTGTTTGCATCCATCTTTTCCAAAAAGTGTTTATCGTAGAACAGGACCATAGCCTCACGAATAATATTGTTTTTTGTCGCAGTGTTCTTCAGCTTCACCGAAACATCCGCAATTACTTTAAGATATTTTCTCACATCTTCGTGCTGCGTGTCATCGTGGCTATAGTTTTCCTGCTCCTTCCGTATATTTTCCATTTTTGCCTGGTACAGGTTGAACATGTCGCGCGATATAATTGACCTTAATGTTTCACCCTTATCAATTATCCAGCGGTGACCTTTAAACATATACCATGTTTTATTAACAATACTGGGACAAACATAGCGGTCCTTCAACATTTCATAGAGGAGCATTGCGTAGTCCCAGTCAGTTGGATTTGAAATAGTTTCATTTAAGAAATAATCCATAGAACTATTGCGCACTTTAATAAATTCTTCCGCCGCGTCCTGCTTTGCCCAATACAAAATAGACTTGCGCGTCACGCCATCTTTTGCGGTTTTATTGAAGTTTCTCTTCCATTCTTGATATTTAACTGGGATTTCGGAAAAGTCAAAGTCACTGGCTTTACTTCTTAGCATTATCCAAGACAGGAATAGGCGATCGTCTGTATCTTTTAGAGCAAACGCAACTTTACGATTGAGTAAATGACTGCCCGGTTGATAATATTTTTCCGGTAATATCTGTGTATACTGGTGAGTTTCTTTTACATGGTACTCATTAGGCGCCAAACTATTCATAATTTGATCAATCGCTTTTTGTAATATTTCGCTATTTGTAATTGCGTCTAATGATATTTCTTCGTCGTCATCGTCATTATTCACGCAAAGTAAATGGACTTTTGTTTTGCTTTCGCTCTTCTTTGGCTTATTTGACTTTCCTGATGCTCGTTTATTGTATTCATCCATAATGTCGCTTGAAAGTTCAAAGCTAGGATGGTCGCTATATTGAGCGGATAGAAGTGGGAAATTCTTTTCCAAGTCAAACTCTTTTGTATTTTTCTCTTCCATTGAGAACTCGCCATCACTTGCATCATACGTAATAGTCCAATATTCCGTTAATTCATAACATTCATTTCCCGGTTTTCTTGAGCCGAACATCTGCCAATTGGTGACGCCTTTACTGATTCCCTCATCTAGAACTGCGTCCCATGTGTTCAATAATGGCAAGTCCCATACATCGCCAATCTTTCCCAAGATTCTATCACGTAATATCATTTGCGCAACATGGTCCATTGAAATTGCAATAATCATATGAAGTCCATCTTTTGTTAGAGTTTTGTCTTCTAACCTATTCACGTTTCGCTTTTCCATGACATAAATATCAAATGGCTTGTCTGCATCAAATTTCAAAATTTCCTTAAGTTCCTCCAAATATAAGATTATCATATCCTGAATATGAGACTTTGTGTGTTGTTTTGCCGTCACATTATAATCGTAACGAAAATCAAAATCAACTAATATTGCTCCTTTCTCTAATTGTTTCTCTGTCAAATATTCACGTTTATGGTTTACAAAAACGTAATTGTAATATAATTTCCAAAACGTTTTAAGCTGTTCTTTTGGAATTACGTAAGAGCCGCCGTAGACGTTAAGTTCTTTTGATGGAATTCTTGTATGCGTCAGTCCAGAACCAGAGCCAGCGCTTTCATTTTTTGAATTATGCTTAGTCAAAAACTCTTGCAAATCTTTAAATTGTGATGATGATGTCATAGTGAGTATATTACTTTGATATTATAATTTATTTTTATTTCATTTTTTTTCAATTTTATCTTTTATTCTACATTTTTTAGAGAGCAAACGCATTTGCTAGGATTATTATATTAGTATAATATATGAACACAATTGCAATTGAACCAAGAACTCCTGGAATTATACATGTGTTTGAAACCGACAATCAGGAGATATCATTTCCACAACGAAAAGCAGTAATAAATTTTGGGACCTCGTCTGTCAAAACTTTTGGACTAATTAATTGTATTGCAATCGGCGGATTATTTTCTGATGGTGATGGAAACATTAAGGGGCGTTTTTAACACATGAAAGTCCTCTAGACATTGAAATTCAATTATTAAATCTTAGAAAAATTAGAAATTTAATAGAGACAAAAGGATATAAAATTGCAAAAATGTTATTATTTAAAATAGAACCTATAGAAAGTAAAAGTATCTATAATTTTAAGACATTAAAATTAAGCTACGATGATTTATGCAGAGAAATTGCATCTAATTACCTTAAAGAGTTTGGTGTTGAGCCATTAATCGTAGAATACGGACACTACTGCAGTAGATATTTTAAAAATCCAAGCGACCCTCGCCTGGCGTTGTGTGGAAAGGCAATAATTGATCCAACAAAAGATTTTACTACAACTTATAGTGGACACGTAAAATTTGGAGGAAAAAAAAGAAGACGGGTTCATCTAAGACGAACTAGAAAAAGCAAAAGCAAACGAAAACGTTTTCACAAAAATAAAACGTTGCGCTATTTATATATTCAATGAAACTGGTATAAAAATATAAATGCAATAATTATACCTTATGAGTAAAATTGTTTCAAAAGAGTCTATTATGCGTCTTTTGAAAGATGTTAAGCAAATAATTCAAAACCCATTAACAGATAATGGAATATATTACGTACACGATGATACAGAAATGTTGAAGGGATATGCAATGATTGTAGGACCATCGGATACGCCATATTTTGGAGGATTCTATTTTTTCAAATTCACGTATCCAGTTGACTATCCTCATTCGCCGCCAAGCGTCACCTACTGCACGAATGCTGATAATATTCGGTTTAATCCGAATTTATATAAGTGCGGTAAAGTTTGTATTTCATTATTGAATACATGGCGTGGGGAACAATGGACATCATGTCAAACTATTAGTACAGTTCTCTTAACTTTATGCACGCTTCTATGTAAAAATCCATTACTCAATGAGCCCGGCGTCAGTAAAAACCACCCAGATTGCATTTCATATAATAAAATTATTGAGTATAAGAATATTGATGTTGCTATAATGCAAATGTATGTGAAAAAGCCTGGTGTATTTTTGGAAGAGTTTACTATGTTTTATCCTTATTTGAAGGAAAATTTTATTAAAAATAGAGATAAGATTTTAGAGACATTGAAGCTAAAAGCGAATGATAAGAGTCTCAACGAAAATCTTACAACGGGTCTTTATGGTATGGTTGTAAATGTAGATTATCCAAAGTTACTTGAAACTTTTGAAAATGTGTCTATTATTTGATTTGATTTAAAATTGAATTAAATAAATAAAAATAATAATAATATATAACCAACATGCATTTTTGCGACCAATGTCAAAATATGTATTACATTCGCATAGATAGCGAAAATACAAATAAATTGATTTATTATTGTAGAAATTGCGGCAACGAGGACAAGTTATTGAATGTTGACAATGTATGCGTATCTTCCACGCAAATAAAAAAGACTGAGCAGACTTTTGATCATATTGTTAATAAGTATACAAAATTGGATCCTACATTGCCACGAATCAGTAAAATCCTTTGCCCAAATCCTGAATGCGAAACTAATACGAAGGATGTGAAGCGAGAAATAATTTATATTCGTTATGACGACATTAATATGAACTACATTTATATGTGTTCAACCTGCGACACAATATGGAAGACTGATGAACAAAAATAAAATTTATGCAGTAAATATTTAGTTTTGATAAATTAACTTTTTTCTATTTTATTTTATTTGTATGCGCGTTTTTTGAAAAGGAAAATTTACAATAATAATAAAATAAAATTGATTTTATTATTTAAAACAATCTTTAGATAATATAGTAACACACAATGGATTTCGATAATGAACCAGAAAACATTGATGAATATTTTAGTGAAGAAGAGTATGAAGAATCTGATGCAGATAATTCAGAAACTGAAGAAAAGAAACCTGAACCTATAAAAATTGGAGGTGCTTCTTCAGATGAAGAAGAAGACGGAGATGATGACATTGAAGCCGACATCGAAGATGAAGAAGACGCGTCAATAGAAAATGAACATGAAAGTGAAGAAGATAACCCAAAAGAAAAAAAGGTAAAACCAACGCAGTTGCAAATTGTAAATTCTGACGATGAAAATGAAGATGACGAAGAAGACGATGATGAAGAAGAATATTTGCAAAAATTTAACAAAGATATCAATAATAATTATATCTTAAACGTACATCCTGAGTGTAAAATTCATAACTACGATGAAATATCCGCGTTAAGTAGAGTTGTTCGTAATAGTGATGGAATTATTGATGACCCACTTCACAAAACAATTCCTATTTTAACTAAATATGAACACGCGCGAGTTCTTGGACAACGAGCAAAACAAATCAACTCTGGGTCAAAACCTTTTGTAAAAGTTCCAGAAAATATTATTGATGGTTATCTTATTGCAGAAATTGAGTTGTCTCAAAAAAAGATTCCATTTATTATTAGACGTCCTTTTCCTGGAGGTGGTAGCGAGTATTGGAATTTAAAAGATTTGGAACTAGTTTAGCCAGCGGGGAACCCAGGTTTAACTACGTTGCCACCCGCTACTCAGAATCCGGCAAAGCCGGATTCCTTAACCCTCCTGCCCTTCGGGAAGGAAAGATTCATACCATTTTCAATAACAATCTTTATTTATTGAAAATTACCTTTTTTAATCCAGGCTCCCGGTGGATAACGCTAAGTTTAGCATGCGAACCCCGATTTAAGACCATCCACTCTATTCTTCATGTGAACCCCCCCCCTCCCCCTGAATATATATTATTTAAAATAACTTAAAGAAAAATTTATCAAAATTCAAAACTTTTTTGGGAATCCTGATTTTGGACATTTTAAAATGTCCATTTTTCACTTTCCAAAATACTTTTCACTTTTTTAAAATCAAAAATTATGAAAAAGTGACATTCAGAGCAAACTGCTTTGTTTTCATTTTTTCTTTGAAAAAAAATGTTATTGAAACTTTTTTTTGAAAATATATTTTTTGAGATAAAAGAATTTAGGCGTTTTTTCTATTTCCTATATATGGAAATGATGGAAACTATTTTAACGCCAAAAAACGCCAAAAAATACTGGTGTTCAATTTGTAACTTTGAATGCAGCAAAAAAAGCGATCACGACAGACATTTAATGACACGCAAACACAAAAATGGAAACCCAATGGAAACTTTGGAAACTATTATTGATTTGCAAAAAACGCCAAAAACGCCAAAAACGCCAAACGTTGTTTCATGCAAATTTTGTTTTAAAGAATATAAAAACAAAAGCGGACTTTGGAAACATAATAAAAAATGTTTTGAAAAAAAGGAAGAAGAAAAAGAAGAAGAAAAATTTGAAACTGAATCAAAAAAAGAAGAAGAACCAAAAAAAGACAATGACCTTATCATGTTATTATTAAAAGAAAACCAAGAATTCAAACAACTTATAATAGAACAAAACAAACAAAATACTGCCATGCAAAAACAAATGTTGGAACTGGCTAAAAAACCAGTAAGTGTTACAAATACTAATTGTAATAATCGTTTCAACTTGAATTTATTTCTAAATGAAAAATGCAAAGATGCTATGAATATTACAGATTTTGTAAATTCTCTCAAACTTACTCTTCAGGATCTTGAAAAAACGGCTGAACTCGGCTACGTGAAAGGATTAACTAATATTATAGTAAATGGTTTGAATGAGCTAGACATTTGTAAAAGACCAATTCATTGTAGTGACTTGAAGAGAGAAACTATATACATAAAAGATAACGATGCATGGGAGAAAGAAAACGAGGATAAGAAAAAACTCACACGGGCAATAAAACATATATCTATACGCAATGCAAAACAGGTTGGACAATGGACAAAAGAAAATAAAGGTTATGATGATTCTTCCAGTAAAAAAAGCGACAAATATTTGAAAATTGTTTCAGAGGCGAATGGCGGAGAACCTGAAGAAATAAATAAAATAATTTCAAATATTTCTTCAAAAGTCACAATTGATAAACAAATATAAAATAATATAATAAGTAAACTACAAATACTTATTATATGAAGGCCGCGCTATGTTTTTTAATTAGTTATAAACACATCCTTAATAAAGAAGACATTTGGGTCAAATGGATCGAGCCAAATAAAGACATAATTAATGTTTACTTTCATTATGATGATTATTCAAAAATTAACTCTCCGTGGATTCAAAAACATTGTATAAGTCCAACCCACGTGGTTAAAACTTCATATTTTCACGTAGTTCCAGCGTATTTAGCGTTAATGTCATTTGCACTGACGCATTCTAGAGAGAATGTTTGGTTCATCATGCTAACTGAATCTTGTGTCCCTATAATATCTCCACAAAGATTTCGCAGACTTTTTTTTGAGAATTATATGAAAAGCATAATGAGTTGGAGAAGTGCATGGTGGAATATAGATTTTCACAAAAGGGCAAATTTACGTTTGTTTAAAAAAGAATATCATCTGGCCAACGATCCCTGGTTCGTTTTGGAGAGAAAAGATCTGATGCATTGTTTGGAATATAAAATTAACAACATGCAAAACTACAATACTATTTGCTCTGGAGGGCTGGCAAATGAAAGTATTTTTGCAATTATATTATGTGCATGCAATCGGCTTAAGTCCGTAAAAAAAGCGGTCACTCACGCTGCAGATTGGTCACGAATGTCAAGTGCAACTAGCCCTCATCTTTTTTTTGATGGAACAAAAGATGACATTGCATTTATCAATAAATTTTTAATAGAGAACGAATGCGCAATGTTTTTACGAAAAGTTCATCCTGATTTTCCAGATAGCATTTTAAATGAGTTTATATTGCGCGAACACGAATCTGCGTTTCAAAAGTATTCTAAGGCGAGTTTAAATAGATGCCTTTATTTTATAAAATCGCTTTTGAGTATTGTAGTTGTGTTTGTATTCGTATTTTATTTTAACATAAAAGTTGCAGACAACCAACCACACCAATTAATGTAGATCAATTTTAATTTTTTACATGTTTTATCATTTCAAACACCGATTTATATAAAATAAAATAAAATATAATTATATTTTATGAAAAATAATACAAAAAAAATAAATAAAAACCCCCACAAAAATAAAACAAAAAAACATTTTTTGTACAATCCAAAAAATCCTAAAAAATCATTTGATGTGTATATTGATAAAAACCCAAAAGATACAATACATATAAAATATACAACATTAGAAGATGTTAAAAATACGATTAATAAATTAGAAAAATTATATAAAAATAAAAAATATACACATAAGCGTATATGGCAAGTAGGGATGATTTTGAAAGTTCGGCTAAAAGTATTGCAAAGTAAAAAACCAAAACAATATGCTTTAGCAAATAAATATTTTAAATTTTTAGGAAAAAGAACAGAGTTGAGTGAAAGAGACAGATATTACATTTCATTTGAACATTAAATAAAATCTGTGTTTGAAATGTTATGTTCGTCAATTATAACCTTTGTTTTTTGTTTTTCCTTCTTCGCTTAGTTTTGTTTTTGCTTCTGGTTTTGTTTCTTTTAGTTTTGGTTTTACTTTTGCTTCTGGTTTTGCCGCCAATTTTTGGCAATGTAAAGGTTCCATTTTTAAATGGTTGCGCATTTTCAATATACGTTTTAATAAAATTGTCCGTGTCGAGATTAATCGTGTGATATCCTAATGGCCAATCAACAGGTCTCCAACCATCTGTAAAACTTACTGCGACATTTATTTTTGTTCCTAAAGGAGTATTGTGTGTATATTCTTCAACATTTACAGGATGTGGGCTGCCACCATCATTTCTTTTCCATATTACTTTTATTGTTTTTGTTAAAACGGGTGGAGGATCGGGACGCCAACTAGAATCAGATGAAGAAGGCACGTTATCATTGGCTATTCTATTTATATTATATAAAAATAAAATAAACTATAACAAATATTGGTGGTTAGCACTTCCATCTGTTTCCACAATCAATACAGGTTACAAAAGTAGTCATTGGCTCATCTGCTGATCTGGTTTGCATTTGATAATAAGTGCATTTATTTGACTGACACTTCCTGCATTTGAAAGTATCTGTGGCTGCTTCAATATTTGTCTCAAACTTGTATTTGTCTCGCTTTATTTTTGCTTGAATGAGTGGATCCCATCGTTCGTGATCGAGTTCTTGATGCGTCATGAACGCAATTGTGTGCGCTTTTATATCGCCATTTTCCAACTGGTCTAGAATATGCTTATTCAAGTTAAAGTACACGCTTCTTAGCTTGTCTACATACAATTGAACAAAATATGGATTATCCCACTTTTTAATTACCTTCCGGGAACTTGCTTCTTTAAGTACAGAGTTATAAACTCCCTTTTCTAGATTCAACGTATTTTTATCATTATTCAATATTTCATTAATTTTGATCCGAACATTTGCCCTGAACTCTTCTGGATTAGTTATCTTTCTCATAGAGCCTGTTTATGATTTATATAAAATGTATTTAAATCATAATCAATTTTATCCACTTTTATAAAAAAAAATTAGTTGCAACCCTTCAGCATAAAATTGAAATAAAATTTTTTGTAAATTGTTATGTAAAAACAAGCCAATGACCGAAATCATAAACCCAGACTTTAATAGCAAAACTTGCATTTTTATAGATGGAAAAAATATGGTTCAATGCAATAAAAGTAGCGAAACATACAAGTTTATTAAAACAGGAAAAAACTATGTTATTGAACTACCTAATACAAAAACTATTCTTAACGTTAAATGCACTTACGCCGCAATTAGAGCGGCTGACATGGAAATTGTTACTGCATATGTAGATGGAAAGCGAGACCAAAATAGTGAAGACTGCACAATTTCGTATAAATATGAAAACTTTGCCAGTATCAACTATACATCATTTAATTATAGTGAAAAATGCATTGTCTATATTGCAATTGATGATTTGTTTTGAATTACAAGATGATGTAGAGAATTTGGCTCAACTTTTTGGTTCATAGTCGTACTCTTCTTCGCTTAATTCAGATCCAATATCTTCAACCAATAATAAATCATCACCATCATTAGCAACATCGTCGCTAAACTCTTCACTTTCATCCTCGTCCTCGTCCTCGTCGCTTTCATAGTCATCGTCGTCTTCGCTATCTACAACAAATCCATCTTTTAAATACCCGTCTTTTGTCTTTTTTTCAGCAGGTACATTTGCCAACTCATCTTCCTCTTCTTCGTCTTCAACGCATGTAGCGGCCAAGTCTTCAAATCCGCCAAATAATTTTTCATATACTTTATCCCATAACTGAATAGAAAGATTGCAGCGCATAAATGTTCCATCGTCCTTCTTTGTTGCAGCTACAAGAGCACAAGAACCAAAAAATAATTTGTTGTCTATGGGTGGCGGGAAGTCGTATTTATTTTCGGTATTCGCCTTGCCGTCGGTCTTACCATAAAGAGAAATAAAATATTTTTGACCATCAATCTTGGAAGACCAGTCGTGGTGTCTTTCAAACCCATCAACCTTCTTAAATCCGCATTTTTTATATAAATCTTCTTCTTTGAAATCTTTTACATTTAATGCTTTAGTAGTTCCCGTTTTTTCTACAATAATAATTCCCAAAGCCTGCGCCATTTTATAATTTATCATAAATGGGTTTAAATAGTTTCGTGATAATAATATTATTTGTTCATGAGAATATATGTAGAAGATATCAATCCAAAAAAAATTACATATAATAAACTTATAAGCTTACAGGAATTTTATTTATCAAAAAAAGATGTTTTAGAAATATTTTCAGAAAAAGGAATGTATTTAGTTGAAAATTCGAAAATTTGGCGACTATTCCCTACAAATGAAAAAATTGTTAAGTTTGTTGACGCCAACAATAATTTAACATTTTTGGTTGACGAATCTAATATTGAAAAAATCCCGTCTTCGCAACTACCTATTGAGCATGAATGTGTAGAAACAACAATTTTTATTTATCATATGAAAAATGTTAGATTGATAATTGAAGGGTTTTATAAAAAAACTATTGCAATAAGCGGTAATGTAGACAAGTACTACAATTTTGTAGTAACTAACTTTTATTTTGAACCAAAAAATGAAAATTTTAAAATTGACAATCCTTTTTTGAAAAATGAAATAAATGTGTTTTTATCAATGTTAAACTAATATCAGACTAGTATAATAATGTTATATTGGGCAATTCAAACGTCAATTATATCTATTATTTTAATTTTTTTAGTTCATCATTTAATACAATTTTTTAGAGACGCTCTCACAATTCCCAAAGTTAAGGATTTAGTAAACGCTCCTAAACAAAAATATGAAACTATGCTTTCAGTTATTAAATGCGAAGAAGTTGAAAATGTAGATTCTAGTTTTAATGATGCTTATAAACAAAATCTCTTACCAACCGGAGAGAAAACTAACAATGTAACACTTGATGTTGAAAATATGAAAGACGAATTAAAACTTTATTTAAAAAATCAAAATGTTACAAAATCTAATTTATAAATAAAAATCTCTTTTATGTTATACTGATAAGAATATAAAGCCTTTACCGCTATAGTATTAACAATAATGATAAAAGAATCAGATATTTCAAACTTAATGAAGACGTTTCCCACTATAAAACTTTCTTATGAAAATTTAACGCATAAGAAAGTTTATGATTCTGATTACATGATAACGATTCCAGATGGAGCGCGGTGTTTTGCATGGTTTTCACTTTATAAAAATCAAAATGTTTGCTATTTATTGGAAATTCAATCAGATAAAAATATATCATCAATTAAAATTATAAATTCATGTTTGAATGATGAACTATGCTATGGCGCCGGAACAATACTTTATGGAACATTATTTACAAGCAGCAATATTAAGAATTTTAATGTGCAAGATATTCTATACTATAAAGGAAAGCAAATTTCTTCAGAAATTGATAAATTTAAAATTTATGAAACTATTTTTATATACGATATAAAACAAATTGCCTATACGCCCAACTTTATTTTATTTGGCTTGCCACTTATATCAAAAAATTTTTCAGAGTTGGTGCAAAAGATTGAGCTTTTACCTTACGCCGTAAAATATATACAATATAGATACTTAAAAAGCGGTTCAAAAGTTTATAATATAAAACCAAATAGCCAGTATGTTTCAAAAACCGATTATAATAAAGGATGCAGCGAAGCTGTTTTCAAAGTCAAAGCAGAGTTGCAAAACGATATTTATAATCTATATGTTCAATCAAAGAGCGCCGGTTCAAGCGAATATTTATTTGAAACTGCATATATACCTGACTACAAAACAAGCGTCATGATGAACAATTTATTTAGAAAAATTAAGGAAAATAAAAATTTGGACGCCTTGGAAGAAAGTGATTCAGAAGAAGAGTTTGAAAACGACAGGGCAGATAAATTTGTATTTTTAGAGAAAGCGTTATTTATGGTTTGCCTCTATAACAATAAATTTAGAAAGTGGGTGCCCATTCGTTTAGCAAATAAAAATGAAAAATTAGTTGATATTGATGCGTTGCGATAAAACACTATGTAAATTTTAAATCAGGAATTTTATAAATAAAAAATAATTAGTAAATATAAGATGAGTGCGGGTTCCGATAATTCAAATTTAGGTTATGGTGGACAAAGTCCGTTTGTAGGAAACACTAGTTTGGTGAATCCTGATAATTCTCATAGCCCTGCCGGGTTTGGTTCTAACGAAGCGCCAATGTTTGGTAAGTTTGGTTTACCAGGAGCTGCGTATAATGTAAATGCAGCAAATAGTTGCGTTCCCGGGTTATGTTATAAAGGAGGAGCAAAAAAACTAAAACGCAAAATAAAAAATATTACTAAAATGTATAAAACAATGCAGGGCGGACGCAAAACATTTAAGAAGCGTGTTAAATCAATAAAGAAAAGACTTATGTCTCGCCATCATAAAAAGGGTGGAAGGTCTAGACGTAGTAGAAAGTCTTATGGCAAGATGAAGGGCGGAATGCCTAATTATCCTGCTGGATACTCGCAATATCAAAATAATTTACCAATGACAAACTCTTATTCAATAGGAAATGTTAAACTTGGACCAAGTGATTCAGCTTTAGCAAATCCTGCGCCTTTTCAAAAACTTAGTAACTGCACCAATTGTGTTGATAACTACAATGCTAATACCAATGAAGGATTCCCGTCGAGAGGGTGGTGGTAAAAATTTAGCGTTATCCACCGCTAGCCTGGATTAAAAAGGTTAATTTTCAATAAATAAAGTTTTTTATTGAAAATGGTAATTCCCGAAGGGCAGGAAAAGGGTCACCCGAAGAGTAGAGCGGGGTCTTACTTCATGAAACTGCGTTAAACCTGGGTTCCCCGCTAATTGAATAAATATGATGGATAGAACCATTGTGGGTTATAATAACCAGGATAGTAATAAGGAGGATAATAATCATAGTACCAGCCGCCGCCACCACCACTACCGCCAGTTCCGTAATAACCTCTACCTCCCCAACCACGTCCTCCCCATCCGCCACGTCCTCCCCATCCGCCATGACCTCCGTGCCCGCCATGACCTCCGTGCCCGCCATGACCTCCACCATGACCTCCGTGTCCACCACCTCCTCCATGCCCTCCGTGTCCACCACCTCCTCCATGACCTCCCCCACCTCCGTGACCGCCTCCGCCTCCGCCTCCTCCACCTCTGAAAGATTCAGCTATTTTTTGCCTAGCAATAAATACAAAAGATAATATAACAACGGCTATAAAAAAATATAAAATAATTCTACTATTCTTCATATACTAAAGAGTAGAATATTATTTTTTCAATTTGATTAAACATTTTCCAGGCAGCGCATCTTTTTCAAGCGTTTTTGAACTAATTGAAGTTTTATCTTTCTTTAACGTTGGGTCATAAACTACGTCCCAATTTGACGCATTTGCCAAATATTGCGCATTTGTTGTGTGAAGTATTTTATAGTTTTGTTTTTTATAAAATGTCTTTCGCTTAAGCCATTGTTTTTGAAAAAGCTCGTGTCCGTCAATAATATCTACTACTACAGGTTGACTATGCTTCTCTCTAAGAATTCTTCCAACAGATTGCTCTATATCTGTTTTAGGTGTAGCCATAATCAGAGTTGTTAATGTTTTTATGTCCAATGCTTCAGCAGCCATAGAATATGTAGCAATAACAATTTTTTTTGTTTCAGTTTCTTTTAGAGCTGCTTCTTTCATACCTCCTATATAGTACCCTACGCTTCCATCAGCAATTGCTCTATGTTTAACCGCATCAAATAAATATTTAAGCAAAGATTTATTATGTGCTAAAATCATTATTTGTTGGTCGGGATTTTCAACTAACATATCACGCAAAACACGTAATATAAACTCGGACCTTGAATTGTATTCACATAACTTTGTAATCATACTACTAAATTGAGGGTTGCCACGAAAGTCGTATTTGATTTCATTAAATTCATCGTCGTTTACTTTATAATCAATTGCTCTCACAATGACGTCAAATTCAGTATCCCGTTTGCCTTTATATATAACATCTCCCAGAAACATTTTAAATACTTTAGTCGTTCCGTCCTTCCTGTTCATTGTTGCGCTCAAGCCAAGCATATATTTTGTTACAATCTTGAAAAGTGCACAAGAAAATACTTCGCTAGATATATGATGCACTTCATCAATAATAGTAAGTCCAAAACTATCAAACATTGATGCAGGGTATTCTTTCATGGAAAGAGATTGCAGCATTCCTAAAACAATATCTTTATCTTCAATGTCAATAATCTGACCTTGTATTTTACCAATTCTAGCCCCAGGTAGAAATTGTTCTATTCTCTCAATCCATTGGTTCATTAAAAACTCTTTATGGACAATTACTAATGTTTTCTTTTTCAACTTGGATAAGATGTTAAGACTGCAAATTGTTTTTCCAAATCCACATGGGAGTTCTAGAAGACCCCCGCCATAATTATTTTGTTTTTCGACATGCTCAATATACCCTTTAACAACTTCTTTTTGAACATCTCTCAATTCGCCGCTAAACGCAATATTAATGTCAGAACCCGGCATTATTTTGTATTCTTTAACAGGGCCAAACATCTTCTCTCCAAAATAGCGCGGGACGTAATATTTTGCCGGAGATTCTCGATATGCAGGAAATGTTGTTGCATTATTATTTGCTGGCGATCCTGGAACAAATGGTTTTATTGTAAGTTCTTCCCTTACCATATATTGTTGTTGAACACTGAGTTCACTTTTTAAAATAGAATAACCTTTTTGTCCCAAATAGGTATTTAGCATCGGGTTTGTTTGCGCCACATCATTTTCATTTTTCATAGTTATATAATTTAGAGATGAATGTTTATGTTGTTTAATATTACATTTTTCTTAAATAAAATCTTTCATTATGATATATGGATAGTTTGTCGAGTTTATTTAAAAAACAAAACATGGGGCAATTACTCTTGTCTATTTTATTTGTAATTTATTTGGTTATGGGATACAAAACGCCTGAACCACTCGCATACTTGATTGATACTTTGCCTGGTAAAGTTGTTGTTATAATTACTGCTCTCGCTTTGTTTGCAAATGTTCATCCTGTTTTAGGTGTTCTTGGTTTACTTGTTGCGTATGATTTAATTCGTCGTGCAGGAAATGAAACTGGAAACGACGCACTTAAACGTTATCTTCCTACTGAAGAAAAAATAATGTCTCAGTTTACTGCATTCAACCAATTTCCTTATACTTTAGAACAAGAAGTGGTAAAAAAAATGGCTCCTATCAACAAAGCCAATGAATTTTATGGAGGACCCGGACAATCATACAAACCAATTTTAGATAATATACGCGATGCTGCGTACATTCATTAAGTAAAAAAATTTTTTAATTGCAAATTAAAAAATTTAAGACATTTTTCCAATTTTTGGCGATTGTGCATTTACATTTGAAATATATTTTAAACCATAATGAATTGAAAAAAGAAGAACCAAAAAAAATACAAAACTTAAAAGTATTTGAAGAAAGAGTCCCGCAGTTGGGTCGTTAAACGTAAATGAAATGGGAGATTTACTAGCAACATAATCAATGCTTTCGCTAGAAGTTGTAACAGGCTGGCAATCAATGTATATTTGGTCATTATTACCACTTAATCCTTTAATTGCGCCACTTGCATTACTAAAAATTGCTGGGCCGGCGGGAGCTTGCACACTAGGAAATGGTTTAATAATTTTTTTTAGAGTTGCTATTGTATCACTTTTCAATGAAATTGCATTTTCTTTTCCAAATATAATCCAATTTGTTGTGCCTTGAGTATAAGAGTATAAAGGTTTTTTTGCCGGGACAAACAAGTTCAAGTTGAAATTTGATATATTCATATTTGTTTTCTCTCCTTGCGCCGGCGCATTTGTTGTTACTGAAGTAATAATTTGTGTTAATAATGTAGATGCGCCATTCAAATCACTCGATATTATAATAGGTATAGCAACTGATAAAGGTTGCCCTGCAACAACTGGGCTGTGTTTAATTATAATTTCCGCGTCCGCAACCGCTCCATTAAACATATGTATAGACGGAGAGCAAATCATTATTGATTCGACTTCATACTTGTTTGTATTGTATATTACCGGAGGCAAATTTGCTTTATCGTAAGATAAATTTATACTAAATCCGTCATTTCTTGCTATTAAAGAACTATTTTGGTAATCAAAAGAATATGCACATTTTAATTTACAATCCCCAGAAATATTTTGACTACTTATGTTTATTGTACTCATTAATATAAGTATATAAATAAAAATATAATTTATTTATATAGTAATGAAATTAACAAAAGGAAAAGTATCGAAATTATATAAAAAAATAAAACAAACTTTGAAAAGATGCAATAAAACTAAAGATAAAAATAATAAATCATTTAGAAAAAATGGTCCAGTTGATTTAAAAAATAGAACATTGAAACATTTTAAAGGTGGACAACTTGTTAATAAAAAGGGTGCATTTGAATCTAATGGTGCCGCGGCTAATGCGCCGCTTGATTCTGGGTTGTCAAGCAAAAAACCACTTGAAAAAAGTGATTTTCTTTCTGAAGAGCACAATACAAATAGTCAAGAACAACCTTTAACTAAAGACGAACCAGTTAAAACTCTAGATAATATTTCAAAAACTCAAGAAACTATAAATACACCGGTGCAAGAAAAAATAATTCCAGAACCGCCGCGGTCCGTTTTAAGTGAAGAACAAACATCGTCAAAAGCAGAAAAAATAATTCCAGAACCACCGCGTTCCGTTTTAAGTGAAGAAAAGACATTGACAAAAGCGGAAGACGCGAACATCGAGACACAACCAACTTCAAGTTTAGTCAATGAGTCAGTTGCAGAAAAACAAGAACAGGAACCAATACTAGATTCTCAATTACCTTCAACTGCATCTAAGGAGCCAGTTGCAGAAAAACAAGAACAGGAACCAATACTAGATTCTCAATTACCTTCAACTGCATCTAAGGAGCCAGTTGCAGAAGAACAACAACCAGAGCAGCCCCAACCTTCTAATTTAGTCAATGAGTCAGTTGCAGAAAAACAAGAACACATGCCAGATGCTCAATTAACTTCAAGTGCATCTAAAGAG
>Ga0114968_10001206_pt1 | contig 19700 bp, 16 predicted proteins | sample M_130807_EF_Meta_FD_87020 | JGI IMG/M metagenome (GOLD analysis project Ga0114968, IMG submission 87020) | Freshwater microbial communities from Lake Montjoie, Canada to study carbon cycling - M_130807_EF_MetaG | ecosystem: Environmental > Aquatic > Freshwater > Lake | place: Lake Montjoie...
CCGCAAAAACAATCGCAAACAATAATCCGTAGGCCCAAGGTCCATATTGTGAAATTACGACATCGAGATGTTTATCAATATGCAGTAATAAATCACTGAGTTGCAAAAGGGTATCAATCAACTTGCGCTCCAAATTTGGGTTTGATGCGGATATTAACAGGCTCTTATAATGAGACATGCAAACTGAACCCTACATTCAGCCTAAGCATGCGCTAGATAGTAGACCCATTCTATGTATTGTGGGGCCTACTGGTGCAGGCAAAACCCATCTTGCTATGTCTCTTGCCGAGCATGCCAAATCGCTTGGCTTGACTATAGAACTCATCAGCATGGATTCAGCACTGGTATACCGAGGTTTGGATATCGGAAGCGCCAAACCCACGAAAGCAGAACAAGCGGCAGTTGTTCACCACCTCATTGATATTCTTGAACCCACTGAAGTCTACTCGGCAGCACGCTTTGCAAAAGATGCTAATCGTCTTTGTGAAGAGATTCGGGGGCGAGGAAATATTCCGGTAGTGGTGGGTGGCACGATGCTGTATTGGCGTGCTTGGGCATACGGTCTCTCATCCCTTCCTCCAGCAAATCCAGAAATACGAGCCCGCTTAGATGAAGAGGGTAAGACAATTGGTTGGCCAGCTATGCATGACAAACTTGCCAATGTTGATCCAGAAACTGCTGCCCGCTTAAAACCCAATGATTCTCAACGCGTGCAACGCGCCCTCGAGGTATATGAGATCGCTGGTAAACCCATGTCAATTCTTCTAGCGGATTCGCCCAGTGAAGATGGACGAGAAGGCTCAAGTATTCCGACATGGATTGATTTGGTCTCACTTGAGCCAAGTGATCGAAAAAGACTGCATCAAAATTTAGAGAGACGTTTTGATGAAATGCTGGCTGCTGGATTTATGGATGAAGTAAAAGCTCTGCATACGAATTCCACATTACATGCAGACCTTCCCGCAATTCGGTCAGTAGGTTATCGCCAAGCCTGGGAATTTCTCAATGGAGAGATTGATGCTGAGCAAATGCGCTACAAAGCTTTGGCAGCAACTCGCCAACTAGGCAAACGACAGTTAACTTGGTTACGAGCAATCGCGGATAGAAAAACTTTTGACCCCTTTAACCCCAAGGAGTTAAAGGCAGCTTTGGATTATTGCAAGAGCAACTTAAAAAATGAAGTGGGCAACTAAATTCTTAGATGACGATAGTTTGTGGCGCATCTTTTGGACGATCAACCACTTCACCAACAGTCCAAGCTGTTAAACCTTGGCCAGTCAATGACTTGATAGCAGCATCTGCTTGGGAGGGAGCAACAATCACCACCATGCCAATGCCACAATTAAATACACGCACCATTTCCGCATCAGCAACACCACCCTTCATTTGCAACCAACGGAAGAGCTCAGGCATTTGCCAGCTATCACGATGCAGAACTGCTTGAGTGTTTTCTGGCAAAACACGTGGCACGTTATCTACCAAACCACCGCCAGTAATGTGGGCCATACCCTTTACATCAATTTCAGAAATTAGCTTTAGCAATGGCTTGACGTAAATTTCCGTTGGTGCCATGACAACATCACCCAATGGGCGACCGCCTAAATCATCAGTAGGTTTTGCGCCGGCACGTTCAATAATTTTTCGCACCAATGAATAACCATTGGAATGAGCGCCGCTAGAACCGATTGCCAAAACAACATCGCCTGGAACAATGGTCTTACCTGTAATGATCTTGGATTTTTCAACGGCACCAACAGCAAAGCCAGCCAAGTCGTACTCACCAGGCGGATACATGCCAGGCATTTCAGCAGTCTCACCACCGATCAGTGCACAACCTGAGAGTTCACATCCTTTGGCGATACCACCAACAACGGTTGCAGCCGTATCAACCGTAAGCTTGCCGCAAGCAAAGTAATCTAAGAAAAAGAGGGGTTCTGCACCCTGCACCAAAATGTCATTAACGCTCATGGCCACCAAGTCTTGGCCGATGGTATCGTGACGATTCCATTCAAATGCCAATCTCAACTTCGTACCCACACCATCGGTGCCCGATACCAATACCGGCTCTTTATAGCGCTTAGGGACCTCAAAAAGAGCCCCAAACCCCCCAATGCCAGCCAAAACACCTTCGCGCATAGTCTTCTTGGCCAAGGGCTTAATGCGGTCAACCAAATCGTCCCCTGCGTCAATATCGACACCTGCGTCGCGATAGGAAAGGCCTTTTGAGGAGGAATTGGTAGATGAAGTCATTTTTGAGCCGGAATATTAGTAAAAAGTGCCAGTGGGTCAGTAGAATCATTGAATTCTAGAGGATTACTCGTAATGGCTGAAATTTTTACCCCTTTTCTGGCTGCATTCATTCTGGCTTATATCCTGCGGCCGGCTTTTCTATGGCTAGAGGGGCGTCGATTGCCAAGCCCAGCCGCAGCTGGACTGACCGTCATATTTGGATTGGCTGTGGTTATTGCGATTTTGGGCCTTTTTCTCGGACTTCTCAAAACCGAAATCCCCCTGATTAAAGAGCAACTACCTGAATGGATTGGGAATACCCAAGCTTGGCTTGGGCCTAAATTGGCAGAACTTCATGTCAACATTGATTGGGGCGCCTTAAAAACAACAGCCTCTCAAAAAATTTCAACGCACATTAGCGATCATGCGGATTCGCTCATGACCTCCACTTTTGAAACCGTGCTCATGTCAGGAAGCTCGGTGATAGCGGCATTTGTCAATTCGATATTGATCGTGTTTGTGATGTTTTATTTACTGATGGATTGGGATCACTTTTTTGGGCTTGTTAAAAAATTAGTTCCTATTCGTGCGCAGGAAACAGTTCATCACCTTGCAATGCATACCGATGGCTTACTCTCACAGTATCTCAATGGCATGATCATTGTGATTTCCATCATGTCCGCTTTTTACAGCATCGGCCTTAGCATCATCGGGATCAAAGGAGCGGTTGCTCTAGGTATCTTTACAGCACTCATGATTGTGATTCCTTATATTGGAATCACTTTGGGTTTCACTCTAGCAATTTTGTCCGCTTTACTGCAATTTGGCCCACAACATGAAATCATAGGAGTACTGGTTTTATATGGTCTAGGCCAGTTCTTAGAAGGCTTTGTATTGACTCCACGTCTAGTGGGTGAGCGTATTGGACTTCATCCAGTAGCCGTGCTATTTGCCTTACTCCTCTTTGGAAAAATCTTTGGATTCTTTGGTGTTTTATTAGCTCTACCTATTAGTGCGGTGAGCCTAGTATTGGTTCAATATTTCTGGTCCATTTACACGCAAAGCACTTGGTACCAAAAATAATTTTGTTGTAATGAATAAATCTCCACTACCAAGACAATTTGCTTTAGAACTAAGTCATACACCCAGAGTTAGTTTAGAAAACTATTTACCCGGCAAAGATCTTGCGCTGATTTCTACGCTTCAGGATCTATGTAAAACTTGGTCAAATGCAACTATTGAAACGTCTCTCAACCCTCTCAATCAACGCTGGATTTATTGGTGGGGTCCAGAAGGTTCCGGTCGCACTCATTTACTGGATGCAATGCGCCATGCTGCTGAAGATTGTGAATTAGAAAATATCTCTTTAAGTCCATCGGAACCTACTGCCTGGGTTAGGCTTGAAGAGCGCATGAATTTCCTTGCACAAAGCGATTCACCTTCAGTAATTACTGTTGATGATGTTGACCGCCTTGATGATCGCCTAGTTGGCGCCCTCTTTCGCATTCTCAATGGTGTGCAAGCCAGCAAAGCTATCCATATTTTTATGGCCGGGAATGACGCCCCAAGCAACCTTCAGTTACGAGAAGACCTGCGCACCCGCCTTGGCTGGGGTTTAGTGTTTCAAACCCAAGTTTTAGCTGATGATGAGAAAATACAGGCATTGGAGCAATCGGCCAAGGCTCGCGGATTAGTACTATCGCCCGATGTTCTGCCTTGGTTGTTAAGTCGTTTTTATCGAGATATGCCTAATTTGATGGCCTTAATCGATGCTTTAGATGCATATTCATTAGAAACAAAGCGTGCAGTAACCTTGCCTCTCGTACGAGAACTGCTGCAACCTCAATAAATTACCTCCCATTTCATTCGTGACCCAATTAGCCCTTTTCGACTTAGATTACACACTTCTACCTTGCGATAGCGATTATGAGTGGGGTCAATTTTTAGCACGCATCGGTGTTGTTGATAGTAAACACTACGCCCAAGAGAATGAACGCTTCTATCAAGATTACAAAGATGGCAAACTCGACATCCATAAATTCTTGCGATTTGCCTTAAAACCTTTATCAGAGCATTCACGAGCTCAGTTGAAAGAATGGCACGACGCATTCATGAATGAAGTGATTAATGGTCAATTGCGCCAAAATGCAATTGACCTAGTAAAGCGCCATCAGGATGCTGGTGACCTTTGCTGTGTCGTGACTGCAACCAACAGCTTTGTGACTCGCCCGATTGTTGAGAGCTTTGGAATCGAGCATTTAATTGCCACCGAACCAGCTACTGTCGAGAACAACCCCATAGCCAACTACACTGGCGATGTGAAGGGAATTCCAAATTTCAGAGAAGGCAAGATTCAGAATGTCCAGGATTGGCTTGCTGGCCAAAACCTCAATCTCAATACCTTGTCATGCAGTTACTTTTATTCAGACTCGATGAATGACCTACCACTACTAGAAAAGGTGAGCCATCCAGTTGCCACCAATCCAGATGATCGACTTCGCAATGAAGCCAATAAACGTAACTGGCCTATTCTTGAATTGTTCGCATGATTACTAAATTTATTAAACGCATTCTGCGTCGTGATCCTATGGATAGGCACACGCAAGCAAACAATACGGGCGCGCCCAAACGCATTATCAAAAAATCGCATCGCATTGACCTTCATCTACTCTCCAAAAATGCAGTGAAGGTCACAGACACATTGCAGCAAGCTGGGTACGAGGCATTCATTGTTGGCGGTGCGGTACGCGACCTAGCATTAGGCATTAGCCCAAAAGATTTCGACGTAGCTACTAATGCCACCCCCGAACAAGTCCAAAGACTTTTTCGCAAAGCACGCCTAATTGGTCGCCGCTTTCAAATTGTGCATGTGACTTTTTTTGGCAAAGGTCACCCTGAAATTATCGAGGTATCCACCTTCAGAGCCTTACTAGACAACGCTGGAGACCATGTTGCTGAAAGTGGTCGCATCCTGCGTGACAACGTATGGGGCTCACAAGGTGAAGATGCTGCTCGCCGGGATTTCAGCATTAATGCCATGTATTACGATCCATCTACCGAAACAGTCTTGGACTATCACGGTGGCATGGCAGATATGCAAAAGAAAACTTTGCGCATGATTGGTGATCCAGCAAAGCGCTATCGCGAAGACCCCATAAGGATGCTCAGAGCTATCCGCTTTGCAGCTAAAACAGGATTTACCTTGGATGCCGCCACAAGGGCGCCAATTGCTAAGCTTGGAAAGTTGCTTCAAGATGTGCCATCTGCAAGACTATTTGATGAAATCCTCAAGCTCTTAATGTCGGGCTACTCATGGGCGGCAATTCAAGGATTAAAAGATGCGGGTCTGCATCATGGTCTGCTGCCTTTGTTAGATCATATTTTGGATGATGGCGAAGCTTCTAAGGGAGCCAACAGTTTCGTTAAATTAGCCCTAGAAAACACGGATCAACGCATCCAATCCGGCAAAAGTGTTTCTGCTGGATTCTTGTTTGCCACACTGCTATGGCCAGATCTACTGAAGAATTGGAAAGCCAATTCCGCTAAAGGGATGGCCAATATTCCAGCCCTACATGACGCAATGGATGACACGATTGCCACCCAAAGCAGTGGCATGACCATTCAGCGCCGCTTTGAAAGCGATATGCGTGAAATTTGGTCTATGCAGCCTCGTTTTGAAAGGCGTGTAGGTCGCTACCCATTCCGACTCATTGAATCACCTCGCTTCAGAGCGGGTTATGACTTTATGCTGCTCCGTTGCGCTAATGGCGAGCTGAACCCAGCAATAGGTCAATGGTGGACAGACTTCATTGCCGCCGACCCAGCCGGCCAAGATGAGCTCATGGCCAGCGTCAAGAATGAGGCTGGTAATACCACTAGCCCAGCCAAAAGACGCCGACGGAGAAAGCCAAAGGTGGCACTGCCCTCAGAAGGTGCAGCAAGCTAAGCAGACTTAGAGAAATTTCAGTAAAGTAGTTTCATCTCTAGTTTGGAAACATATGGCACGAGCATTTATCGGATTTGGTGGCAACATTGGCGATACGCGACAGCTGATTACTGATGCGATTGTGTGTCTTGCCTTGCGCGCTGAACTGCAAATTGTGGCGAAAAGTTGCTTCTATCAAAGCGCCCCGGTTGAAGCTAGCGGCAATGATTACATTAACGCAGTAATTGAAATCGAGACCGAGCTCAGTCCTTATGGACTGCTTCATGTTTGTCAGGCAATTGAATTGGAGTTTGGTCGAGAGCGCCCCTACATCAATGCGCCCCGCACATTAGATCTCGATGTTCTCTCGTATGAGGGCGTTACTCAAAATGAGACCGAATTAATCTTGCCCCACCCCAGAATTATCGAGCGCTCATTTGTGCTTTTGCCTCTGCTAGAAATAGCACCAGATCTATTTTTACCAAACTGGGGTGAGCTCAAGACTTATTTGCCACAGGTAGCCCACCAAAGAATCGAAAAACTACCCTGCAGGAACTGTAATTGCGGGGAAAAAGACGTTTATAGCCAATCGTCGCATTAATTCATTAAACTCACGCCATGAGTTATTTACAGGGCGAAAAGCCAATCACCATTACTAAACTCCTCGCAATGCATGCTGAGGGTGAAAAAATTGCCATGCTTACGGCATACGACTCAACGATGTCAGCGCTTCTCAATCGCTGCGGAGTAGAAACAATCCTCATTGGTGATTCCTTAGGCAATGTTATTCAAGGTCATTCGTGTACAACCCCAGTCACGATCGAGCAAATGACTTATCACACCGAGTGCGTAGCACGCGCCAACACTCTCGCCTTTCTCATTTCTGATCTTTCGTTTGGTAGCTATGGCAATCCAGTAAAAGCATTTGAGTCATCCGTCCAGTTGATGCGCGCTGGTGCTGACATGGTAAAGCTTGAAGGTGGCGGTGATTGGCAAGTTGATGTGATTCGTTATCTTGTAGAACGTAGTGTTCCAGTCTGTGCCCACTTAGGCTTGTTGCCACAATCAGTGCACATCCTAGGGGGCTATAAAGTTCAAGGCAAATCAAAAGATGCAGCTACCATCATGCTTGAACAAGCGCTTGCTTGTCAGGAAGCTGGAGCGCAAATGGTGGTGCTAGAAGCGATCCCCTCCTCATTAGGCGAGCGTATTACTGCTGAACTCCATATTCCAACGATTGGCATTGGTGCTGGCGCAGATTGCTCTGGTCAAGTCTTAGTGCTTCAGGATATGTTGGGCATTAGCCCAGGTAAGGCGCCAAAGTTTGTAAAAAACTTTATGGATGGCCATCACTCAGTTGAAGCCGCTGTGAAGGCTTACGTCCGAGAAGTGAAGTCCGGGAAATTCCCCGGGCCCGAGTATGGCTTTGCTGGCTAATTGCCAGCTAGCCTACCCACTAGCAATTAACTAAAAAAACTCTTTACGCCGTCAAACCAGCCCTTTTGCTGAGGGCTATGTTTGTCGCCGCCCGACTTGAGGCTGTCATCAAATTTCTGCAGTAATTGCTTTTGCTCATCAGTAAGCTTTACCGGCGTCTCCACTAAAACATGAACAAAGAGATCGCCCACTAAAGTTGAGCGCAAGCCCTTAATTCCTTTATTACGCAAACGGAATGTCTTGCCAGTTTGAGTGCCCTCTGGGATCGGAAACTCCACTCTTCCAGCAAGAGTTGGCACTTCGATATCGCCACCAATCGTTGCGGTAGCAAAGGAGATTGGCATCTGGACATGCAAATCGCTACCGTCGCGCTCAAATACTTTATGCGGCTTCACGCGAACTTCTACATAAAGATCACCAGACGGTCCACCATTGATGCCAGGCTCACCGTTACCGACAGAGCGCACACGCATACCATCATCAATACCTGCCGGTATTTTGATTTCAAGTGTTTTTTGTTCTTTGTGTTTTCCGGTTCCATGACAAGTTTTGCATGGCTTAGGAATGTACTCGCCCGTGCCACGACACTTAGGACAAGTTTGCTGCATAGAGAAGAAACCTTGCTGTACACGTACCTGACCATGACCACCACAGGTTGTACACGTTTCTGCTTTTGTTCCTGGCTCCGCCCCACTGCCATGACATGGCTTGCAGTTACTCCAACTAGGCACACGAATTTGCGTTGTATACCCTTCAGCAGCTTGCTCAAGGGTAATTTCCATGTTGTAGCGCAAATCTGCGCCTTTATAAACTTGCGGACCAGACTGTCGGCCGCCGCCTTGGCCAAAGATATCGCCAAAGATATCGCCGAAGGCATCAGCAAATCCGCCACCGCCAAAACCACCGCCGCCGAAACCGCCACCCATTGAAGGGTCCACGCCAGCATGACCGTATTGGTCGTAAGCAGCACGCTTATTGGGATCGGTTAAGGTTTCATAAGCTTCTTTAACTTCTTTAAATTGAGCTTCGGACGTTTTGCTATCAGGGTTACGATCTGGATGATGCTTCATCGCCAACTTACGATAAGCCTTTTTCAGCTCCTCATCACTGGCACCTTTTGCTACACCAAGCACTTCATAAAAATCGCGTTTACTTTTAGGCACGGCCTATTCCTCTCAACAACCTGAATGACACAAGTCGGCACGAGGCCGACTTGTTATTTAAGCACTTCAAAACTACGTTAATAAATGTCTGATTTAAGAATTACTTCTTGTCATCAACCTCTTTGAAATCAGCGTCGACAACATCGGCATCAGGGGCTGCTTGCTGAGCACCACCTGGAGCTGCGCCAGGAGCGGCAGCACCAGCTTTAGCTTGCTCAGCAGCCATTACCTTTTCGCCAAGCTTTTGACTGGCTTTGCCTAAAGCTTCTGTTTTAGCCTCAATCGCTTCTTTATCGCTACCTTTGATAGCTTCGTCTAGGTCTTTTAGAGCAGCTTCAATCGCCTCTTTTTCGGAAGCTTCTAAGCTGGCACCATGCTCTTCCAAGGCCTTCTTGGTTGAGTGCGCCAAAGCATCCGCAGTATTGCGTGCAGTGACCAACTCAAGCGCTTTCTTATCTTCAGCAGCATTAGCCTCAGCATCTTTAACCATGCGTTGAATTTCTTCTTCGGTCAGGCCAGAGTTTGCCTTGATGGTGATCTTGTTCTCTTTGCCAGTAGTTTTGTCTTTTGCTGTTACGTGCAAAATACCGTTGGCATCAATGTCAAAAGTCACTTCAATTTGTGGCATGCCGCGTTGCGCTGGCGCAATACCTTCAAGGTTAAATTCACCAAGCAACTTGTTTGCAGCAGCCATCTCACGCTCACCTTGGAAGCACTTAATGGTTACAGCAGGCTGGTTATCTTCCGCAGTGGAGTAAACCTGTGAATGCTTGGTAGGGATCGTGGTGTTCTTAGGAATCATCTTGGTCATTACGCCACCAAGAGTCTCGATACCCAATGACAATGGGGTAACGTCCAAGAGCAATACGTCTTTACGATCGCCTGACAATACGGAGCCCTGAATTGCAGCACCGACAGCTACAGCCTCGTCTGGGTTAACGTCTTTACGCGGCTCTTTACCGAAGATTTCTTTTACCTTGTCCTGAACTGCAGGCATACGTGTTTGACCGCCGACCAAAATCACATCGTCGATATCGGCAACATTCACGCCAGCATCTTTAATTGCAGTTAAGCAAGGGCCAGCCGTACGATTAATCAATTCCTCTACCAAAGACTCTAATTTCGCACGAGTGAGCTTCAAGTTCAAATGTTTAGGACCGCTAGCATCGGCCGTCACATACGGCAAATTGATCTCGGTTTGCTGTGCAGATGACAATTCGATCTTGGCTTTTTCTGCAGCATCTTTCAAACGTTGCAAAGCTAATACATCCTTACTCAAGTCAACGCCTTGCTCTTTCTTGAACTCAGCAATGATCCAGTCAATGATGCGCTGGTCAAAGTCTTCACCACCCAAGAATGTGTCACCGTTAGTAGATAGCACTTCAAACTGCTTCTCACCGTCAACGTTAGCAATCTCGATGATGGATACGTCAAATGTACCGCCACCCAAGTCATACACAGCGATCTTGCGATCTACTTTGTCTTGCTTATCCAGGCCAAATGCCAAAGCAGCAGCTGTAGGCTCGTTAATGATGCGCTTAACATCTAAGCCAGCAATACGACCAGCATCTTTAGTTGCTTGACGTTGGCTGTCGTTAAAGTAAGCAGGAACAGTAATTACCGCTTCAGTGACTTCTTCACCGAGATAGTCTTCGGCGGTTTTTTTCATCTTGCGTAAAATTTCAGCAGACACTTGTTGTGGCGCCATTTTCTTGTCGCGTGCTTCAACCCAAGCATCACCATTATCAGCGGCGATAATTGCATAAGGCATTAAGCCGATGTCTTTCTGAACTTCAGGATCAGTAAATTTACGACCCATCAAACGCTTCACCGCGTAAATGGTGTTTTTAGGATTGGTTACTGACTGACGCTTTGCTGGCGCACCAACCAAGACTTCACCATCCTCAACGTAAGCGATGATAGATGGAGTTGTGCGAGCGCCTTCAGCGTTCTCGACAACCTTAGGTGCATTGTTCTCAACGACTGAAACGCATGAATTCGTGGTTCCTAAGTCGATACCGATAATCTTTCCCATAATTGCTCCAAAAAATGAAATTGTTTTGTTGTACTAATGAATCATTCGATACCCAGTAAATGGGGTCTAAAAAAGGGATTTCAAGGGGATAAATAGCAAAAAAGGCAGATTTCTGCCTTTTTTCATGCTTTTTTAGTGTTTTAGCGCTTATTTCGGGGCACTAACAGTAACCAAGGCCGGTCTGAGCACTCTATCGGCCACGGTATAGCCTCGCTGGAGCACAGAAACCACAGTATTGGGCTCTTGCTCAGAAGGCACTGAAGCTATGGCTTGATGGTGGTGGGGATCAAACTTATCCCCAATAGTGGGGTTAATTTCAGTCATTCGACCTTTTTCAAAGGCGGAAAGTAATTGCTTGAGGGTAATCTCCAGGCCTTCTTTGAATGCCTTGGCATCACCAGCATCGGTACTCAATGCCGCGTAGAGACTATCCGTCACAGGCACTAAGTGCTCTGCAAAACTTTCAATTGCAAATTTATGTGCTTTAGCAATATCTTCCACGGCACGACGGCGAATGTTTTCACCTTCGGCTTTCGCGCGCAAGAAGTTGTCCTGCAACTCACCAATCTTTTGATTAAGCTCTGCAATCTCTTGCTCAGGAGTTTTAACGGCAGCTGGCTCAGCAGCGGCAGATTCATTTGTAGCAGGATCTACAGCAGAATTTTCTTGCTCAGGAGTCGGGTTTTGGTTTTCTTGTGTCATGGCGCTATTTTACTTTTCTATAAAAAGAACTTGTTCATTTGCAATATGGGGTTAATAGATGCAATTTCAAGCCTTTGCCTTTTCAGCTAATTCCGCTCGTTCATTACGCTTTGCCAATTCCGCCGCTGACTCAACCCCCAAGGACCAGCCCTGCAGATGATGGTGGGCGATATCGCTTAGAGCCTCTATCCACTTAGGGTTGCTGTTCAGACAGGGAATATAGCGGTAGTCTTTTCCACCATGCTCCAAGAAGATTTCGCGGGCCTCCATAGCGATTTCTTCAAGCGTTTCCAAACAATCAGCTGGAAATCCTGGGCAAAAAATATCAATGCGCTGACATCCCTCTTTGGCTAACTTTTCTATTGTAGGGGCGGTATAAGGCTTTAACCACTCAGCCTTGCCAAAACGAGATTGGAAGGTCACGATGTATTGGCCTGGCACTAATCCCAACGACTCGCCTAATAAGCGACCCGTTTTCAAACACTCACAATGGTAGGGGTCGCCCTTCATTAAATTTCGCTTTGGCAATCCATGAAAGGACATCACAAAGCAATCGCCCTTATCAAAATCTGGTCGCCCATCCTTGTCCCAACTGGATAGCACTTGATCTCGTAGAGCAGCAATATAGGAAGGATTATCGTGATAGTGCTTCACTAAGCGTAGCTCAGGTTGATCACGCCATGTACCCAAGACACGAAAGACTTCGTCAAAGCTCGATGCCGTAGTGGTAGCTGAATATTGAGGATATAAGGGCAATAGCAATAAGCGCTCCATGCCTTGCGACTTAAGGCCCTCAAGGACGGCTTGAGTCGAGGGTTCGCCATAACGCATCGCCAGATCAACCAAGACATTATGACCTTCACTGGCAAATTTTTCACCAAGCTCTTTTGCTTGCAAACGAGAGTAATGCATTAATGGAGAGCCTAATTTTGGCAACCAAATAGTGGCATATTTTTTGGCAGAGGCACTACTACGAATCGGCAAAATAATGACATTCAAAATGCACCACCAAATAACACGTGGAATTTCTACTACACGCGGATCAGATAAAAATTCTTTTAAATAGGCGCGCACTGCTTTAGGCGTCGGCGCAGATGGCGTGCCTAAGTTCAACAGCAAGATTGCCGTCTTAGATGCGCGTAGATGCGGATTTGGATTCAAGATATGGTGTCTCTAGTAATAAAAGTTTTAAATATAAAAGTGCTGTGTATTAAGTATGAAGAATTGAGATTAAGAACTTAAAGCGCCTGATAATAATTTTGAGGTGATATCCACGATTGGGATGACTCTGTCGTATGCCATACGTGTAGGCCCAATAACGCCAAGTGTGCCCACTATTTGACCATCTACGCTATAAGGGGCACTGATGACAGCGAGATCTTCATAAGGCAGTAAATCGCTCTCTCCGCCAATAAAGATCTGAATACCATCGGCATGACTTGATACATCGAGCAATTGCATGAGTACTGATTTTTGCTCCAACATATCAAACATCTTGCGCAACTTGTCCAGGTTAGAGCTGAGATCTCCAACGTTTAATAAGCGACGCTCGCCAGATAAAACCATATCGCCGCGGGTCATATCGTATTCAGCAACACCGCTTTGCAAAGCTAAAGCCATTAATCCGGAAATATCTGCGCGCAAATTATCCAAATCAGATTTCAGATGCATGCGCACCTGATCAAAACTTTTTCCAGCAAATTGGGTGTTAATAAAATTACCAGCCTCAATCAATTGACTCGGCGTGTAATCCTGAGTGGTGGGCAAAATGCGATTTTGCACGTCACCCTCTGGGGTAACCATGATGAGCAAAATCTTGCCTTCGCCCAAACGTAAGAACTCAATATGCTTAAAGACCTGAGCTCGCTTGGGTGTCATCACCACTCCGGCAAAATGGGTCAAGTTTGACAAAATCTGAGCAGCCGATGTGAGGACTCTTTGCGGGGAATCCGGCAATAGGCCTTTTTCAACCTCTCGAGCCGCCATTTCTTCTAATGGACGCACGGTAACCATAGTGTCCACAAAGAGGCGATAGCCTCGTGGGGTTGGAATACGGCCTGCAGAAGTATGAGGGCTGGTCACCAGACCCATATCCTCTAAATCTGCCATGACGTTACGAATGGTGGCTGCGGAGAGGTCCAAACCCGAGTATCTGGATAGCGTGCGCGAGCCAATAGGCTGGCCCTCCTCGATATAGCGCTCGATGAGGGTTTTTAGTAAGGCGCGGGAACGTTCATCCATGGTGGAAGGGATTTTATGCCTATGGTTTAATCGTTATATGTTAAGCCCATCCCCAAATTCCAGCAAAAAGGCATTTAGCCGGGTTGCACTTGTCGGCAAATACCAGGCAGACGGTATCGAGGAACACCTCAAAGATCTGGGCAAACTCTTGAGGGATCTGGGTTGTGAGGTGTTTCTGGAGGCAGCCACGGCACAGCATCTGGGCTTAAAAGACTTCCCCGCTAAAACTGCCGAGAATTTTGCGGGGGCAATTGACTTGGTAGTGGTTTTAGGCGGCGACGGGACAATGCTTGGTATTGGTCGTCAACTTGCCGGTAGTAATGTGCCGCTGGTCGGCATCAATATGGGCCGCCTGGGTTACATGACGGATATTCCCATTCAGTCAGTACAAGCCATCCTTCCCAAAATTATTGCAGGCGACTACGAAGCAGATACACGCACTTTGCTTGACGCAGTAGTGCTGCGGGATGGTAAAGAAATCAATCGTGCGTTAGCCCTCAATGATGTGGTTGTAAATCGCTCTGGTATTTCCGGAATGGTTGAGCTAGCAGTTAACGTCAATGGTTCATTTATGTACAACCAACGCTCCGATGGTTTAATCGTTTCCACCCCCACTGGCTCTACAGCTTATGCACTTTCAGCTGGCGGACCTATTTTGCACCCCCACGTTGCTGGCATTTTGTTGGTGCCCATTGCGCCTCACTCACTCTCCAATCGACCGATTGTCTTACCTCAAGATAGCGTTACCGTGATTGAAGTGGTCAATGGACTTGAGGTGATTGTGAATTTTGATATGCAATCGCAAACCAACCTACAGAGCGGTGACAAGATTGAAGTGCGCCAATCTAACAAAACCATTGCGCTGCTTCATCCAAGTAATCATAGTGACTACAAAACCTTGCGCGAGAAGCTGCATTGGAATGAATATCCGTCGACATTCTGATGTTGAGTTTTTTGCTACGCTAATACATGCTTCAAACCATCTCACTCCGTGACTTTGTCATTGTTGATCAGCTAGAGCTAGATTTTTCTAGCGGCTTTACCGTGCTTACCGGTGAAACTGGTGCAGGCAAGTCCATCCTTCTGGATGCCCTTGGCCTGGTGCTTGGGGAGCGAGCTGACAGCAGTCAAATCAGAGAAGGTAGTAACCGCTCAGAAATCTCCGCCCTCTTTCGAGTTGAATCAGAATTAGTGGAATCCTTTACCCAATGGCTTGATGCTCAAGGCTTTCCTTTGGAAGATGATGGCCAAAGCTTGGTACTCAAACGATCGATTGAGAGCAGTGGTCGCAGCCGCGCATTTATCAATGGTAGCGTTGCAACCTTGACTCAATTACGTGAAGCAGGAGATCAATTAGTCGATATTCACGGACAACATGCCCATCAACTTCTCCTCAAGAGTGGCGCACAACGCGAATTATTGGACCGACATGCAGGCCTACTTCCCCTAGCCTCCGAAGTAGCTGAAGCCTTTAAAACCCTTGCAGATTCTCGCCGCCGTTTATTAAATGCAGAAAATGCTGGTCAAGACATTGAACGTGAGCGCGAGCGTCTGCAATGGCAACTCGAAGAATTAAGCGAACTCTCTCCTCAAGAAGGGGAGTGGACAACCATACAAAGCGAACAAGCACTGCTAGCGAATGGCGCCAAAATTATTAGCGGCTGCCAAGAGGCGCTAGAGATTCTCAGTGAGTCCGAAAATGCTATTGAATCAAATTTGACAAAAGTTTGCAGCAATATCGCAGGCTTAGCAGAGCACGACCCCAATCTTGGGGAGATCAATCAGGCGCTTGAATCTGCCGGTATTCAACTGGATGAAGCTATTCATAGTCTTAACCGCTATCTACAAAAAATTGATCTTGATCCAGCTAGGCTTTCGCAAGTTGAGGAGCGTATGCAAGCACTGCATGGCGCAGCTCGCAAGTATCGTACTGATGCAGATTCACTCCCGGCACTGCTCGAAGATACCGCCGAACGTCTCGATGCCTTAACCGCATCCCAAAATATCGAAGCTTTACGCGAACAAGTGAAGCAAGAAGAATCTGCATACCAAAAACTAGCCAAACAGCTTTCGCAAAAGCGCAACAAATCTGCTGCCGAGCTTGGAAAGCTCATTACCGATGCAATGCAAGACTTATCGATGGCAGGTGGAAAATTAGAGATTGCGCTCACGCCTTTAAATGAAGGCGGATCTCATGGATTAGAACAAGTGGAGTTCTTAGTTGCAGGCCATGCCGGCAGCACACCTCGCCCGCTAGCAAAGGTGGCTTCTGGCGGTGAATTGGCTCGCATTAGCTTGGCAATTAGCGTCATCACTAGCAAAGCCTCATTTACTCCAACGCTTATATTTGACGAGGTAGATGCAGGTATTGGTGGGGCTGTAGCAGAAACGGTTGGCAAACTTTTGCATCAACTAGGTCAGTCACATCAAATTCTGTGTGTAACGCATCTGCCGCAGGTAGCCGCTCAAGGAAACCATCACCTGAAGGTCAGCAAATCGCAAAGCAATGAGAAGACAATCTCCCAAGTACAGGTCTTGGGCAGAACAGAGCGCGTAGAAGAGATCGCCAGAATGTTGGGTGGCGCTACGATCACAGATACCACTCGCCGCCACGCTCGGGAACTTCTAGAGCAAAACTAGGTCAATGATCTGAGGATGCTTTAAATATTTCTAGCCAGAGTTTTTGAACAACATCTCTGGAAGCAGCAAGCTCTGGCTCACTATCCAACCGAATTCGAGTTTTCTCTGCGCCATCTAAACGCAAACGATGCTGACGCGCCCTCAAAATACGGTATGCATCGCCAACAGACTGCGCGAGCTTGGGATCAATTAAGCCTACGTTACCTGCGATATTGAGCAAGGCGATATTTCCCAGGTTTCCTATCAACTGGGGATGCTGATGGGCATATCCCAACACCAAAAACTGCACAATAAATTCAATATCTACCATCCCACCGGAATCATGCTTTAAATCAAAATCTTCCCCCGCGTTCGGATGACCAGCATGAACCTTGCGACGCATTTCTAGAATTTCAGCCCTGAGATGATCGACGTTTCTTTTTTGAGCCAAGACTTCAGAACGTACTGCATCAAAAAAGTTACCGACCCCTGCATTACCTGCAGAGCAACGCGCCCTGGTCAGTGCCTGGTGCTCCCATACCCATGCAGCGTTATCACCCTCGCGCAATTGGTATTTTTTAAATGCCTGAGCATTGGTCACCAAAAATCCAGCAGAGCCATTTGGACGCAATCGGGTATCGATTTCAAACAAGCTACCAGTAGAAGTAAATGCAGTTAACCAATTAATCATGCGCTTCGCCAAAAGCGCATAAATTTCCTGAGCGGAATAATCAGTCTCATCAGATTCATATAAAAATACAAGATCTAAATCAGAGGCGTACCCTAACTCTTTGCCACCTAATTTTCCATAAGAAATAATGGCAAATGGCGGCACTAGATCTTTTGGAAGATCGAACTTTTTAGCAATGCCCGGCCATACTCTCTCAAAAGTAGTTTGCAAAATCAGGTCAGCTAAAGCAGATAGGTGGTCGCTCACTTTTTCAACTGTCAGTGGGCTATCAACCCCGATGCCCAAATCGGCTAAGAGCGTAATAAATGTCTCGGTGTGATGGGTAACCCGCAAAATATCCATTGACTGCTCCGAGCCATCCCCATCCGCCATGACATCATCAAGGCGCAGATTCAAGTTGGCCTTCACTTCTGACCAATATTCCTGAGGCTGTTCTATCAAAGCCTTTTCAGAACGTGAATTGAGCAAATGATCCAATAGGTGAGGATGCCGAGTAAGATAGTGCGCGCCCCACTGAGAAGCTTTTAATAAGTCGAGAACATTGGCCAAGGCTCTCGGATATTCAGCCAGAATAGATAAGTAGGCACTTCTTCTTGCAACCGCCTCCAGCAAATCAAAAAAACGCAATAAGGTCTGATCTGCACTTAACTGAGCGTCGCTATCTGCCTGTAATCTTTCTGCCGCCTTGCGCATTAAGTTATCAAAAATTAAGCGGCTTTTTTCTGGAAGTTGTTTTTGCTTAGAACTTCCTAGCCAATCTTGCCAGCGCGCTAAGGATTTCGAAAAGGATATTGCGTCAGGAGCCCAATCCTGCGCCAAAGGTGTGAGCTCAAGTCGAGACCCGTCATCCAATTGGAACGCTTTTTCAAAAAGTTGAGCGACCTGATTTTGATGTCTATCCAACTCTCTTAAAAACATTTGTACATCCGCGCCATCACCCAACATCGACTGAGCTAATCGCGCTCTTGCATCTTCATCATCGGGCAAGTAATGGGTTTGCTGATCATCCCAAACTTGAATGCGATGCTCGAGGCGCCTCAAAAAAATATAGGCGTCCTGCAGAGCAACAACCTCATCCGACGGCAATATATTGCGCTGACGTACGAGATCCAAAACTTCAAGCGTTGGGCGCACTCTAAAGCGAGGGTCAGTACCACCCCGCATCAACTGGAACATTTGAGCTAAAAATTCAATTTCTCGAATTCCTCCTCGGCCAAGCTTGATATCACGAGAGCGGCCTTGGTGCCCAGAGGATCTCTTCTCTGCCTCTCGCTGAATCTGAGCATGCAACTCACGAATCGAGGCTATGACGCCATAATCCAAATGACGGCGATAAACAAAAGGACGAATTAGTTGATCTAATTCTTTTTGACAGTGGGCGAAGTCAGGCGATGCTGGCAAAGGCGCAATCAATCTTCCTTTGATCCAAGCGTAACGCTCCCACTCCCTACCCTGAACTATTAAATACTCCTCCAGCATATCAAGGCTGCACACCAAGGGGCCGGAATCTCCATTAGGACGCAGTCGCATATCAACCCGAAATACAAAGCCATTGGCATCATGCTCAGCAAGTAAATGAATTAAGCGCTTACCCATGCGTGTAAACCACTCATGATTCGATAAGCTCTTAGGCCCACCAACGGTATCGCCCTCGTGCTCATATAAAAAAATTAAATCAATATCAGAGGAGAGGTTGAGCTCAAGACCACCCAACTTGCCCATTCCAACCACCATCAAAGGCATCTCTGATTGAGTGACGTTGCTCCATGGAATTCCAAAACGGGCTTTTAGATCCTCACGGATATAAGAAATCGACGCAGAAACTGCAAGTTCTGCAAAATGACTTAACGCATGCGTTACTTCAGTCAGAGTCGCCAGCCCACTAAGATCACGCAAAGCAATCCAAAGCATGAGGCGTTGGCGTGCCAATCGCAGATTAGCCATAAATTGCGCTTCATCTTGAATAAACTCTGTCGACCCCAGATGGCAAGCCTCCAAAAGCTTATGAATGCCCTGTAAATCAACCTTCTTGTCTCTCTGGGCGGCAAGCCAATCAAGCCATTGAGGCTGCGCGGCAAGCCAACGACGAGCGTAGGTGGAATGCCGCTCTAAACACTCAATTTGCCGTGAAAAATCATCCATCTCACCATCTTAATCCGAGCCTGAAAAGGAGGGCCAGAAGCTTGGCGACTAGCCCCAGGCTGAAGGATAATAGTGCCTATGCTGCAAAACATGATTCCGCCTCGCCTGAAGAGCGTGCTTGCAAAACGTCCCCAAGGCTCGAGTGGAGCCTGGCGTAAGCGCATTCTGATTTTGACCGGCATTGTCTTGGTCTTTTGCGTACTAGTGCATTTAGGAGTGCGCTTCATCCTTTGGCCGCAAATCGAAACATCGAAAGACTCCGTTGAGCGATTACTTAGTGCGCGCATTGGCGCAGAAGTTTCCATGGAGAAGTTGCACGTTTCATGGGTGGGCATCAGACCAGAATTTGAAATCGAAGGCTTGCGTTTTAATGGTCCCGACAAAAATAAGCCACTATTAAATATTCAAAAGATTAATGGGGAACTTAGCTGGTCTTCTTTTTATCATCTCGCCCCTTATTTTCATGAGCTTTATTTTGAAGGGGCACAGATTTATTCTCAGCGAGATAGTAAGGGC
>Ga0114968_10001207_pt1 | contig 19699 bp, 22 predicted proteins | sample M_130807_EF_Meta_FD_87020 | JGI IMG/M metagenome (GOLD analysis project Ga0114968, IMG submission 87020) | Freshwater microbial communities from Lake Montjoie, Canada to study carbon cycling - M_130807_EF_MetaG | ecosystem: Environmental > Aquatic > Freshwater > Lake | place: Lake Montjoie...
GCGATGGTTGGAAGCATACTCCAAGGACGTATTTCTCGATACGTCGCATCGAACAATTTCGTACAGTCAATTTATTGATAATGAGTTGAGTCACTTTTCCATTTATGATTGTAAACGATCGATACCGAGTGTGGTGGATGGATTCAAACCAAGTCAGCGTAAAATCATGTACGGTGTCTTTAAAAAGAAGTTGACGAAAGAAATCAAAGTGGCTCAGTTGAGTGGTTACGTATCGGAACATTCGGCTTACCATCACGGTGAAGCAAGTTTGAATGGAACGATTGTGAACATGGCGCAAGATTTTGTCGGATCGAATAATTTGAATCTTCTGACACCCAACGGACAATTTGGTACGCGTTTGGAAGGCGGTAAAGATTCAGCTAGTGAGAGGTACATTTATACGGAGTTGGCAAAGTATACGCGTCTTATCTTTCCAGAGGCAGATGATGCCGTACTTGAGTATAATCACGATGATGGTGATCCCATTGAACCAGTGTACTACGTGCCGATTATTCCGATGATATTGGTAAATGGTGGACGAGGTATTGGTACGGGGACGAGTACGAACGTCTTGTGTTATCATCCGGTTCAACTCATTGACTATTTGGTAGAACGACTAAAAGGATCTAGTGATAAGTTGGATCTGATTCCTCACTACAAAGGGTTTCAGGGAACGATTGATTTAAAACAGGGAAAATATGTAGTCAAGGGTGTGTACGTCAAGAAAGAGTTGGTGGTTCACTTGACCGAGTTACCGATTGGTGTATGGACAGTAGAGTACAAGGAGCATTTGGAGTCACAAATTGGTGTTACGATCAAGGATTATTCTGATAATTCAACAGATAAAGTGGTGGATATGACGATTCGTCTACTAGCCGAGTGTGACGTAGAAAAAGTATTGAAGCTGAACACAACACTTTCCATCAGTAACATGAATTTATTTGATGCAGATGAACATTTGAAAAAGTACACGGAAATTCATGACATTATGACAGAATATTATGATGTTCGATATGCAACTTACGAGAAACGTAAGGTGCATCAATTGAAGGTATTGCGTGATACGTTGCACAAGGTAGAACAAAAGGTCAAGTACATTCGTGCGATTCTATCTGGAAAGTTAGATCTGCGAAACAAGAAGCAAGATGTGCTGTACAGGGAGTTGGAGGCACTTGCGATTGAGATGCGGGAGGAATCTTATTCGTACTTGACGAAGATGCCGATGGATAGTGTGACGCAAGAAAAGGTAGAGTCCTTAGAAAAAGAATTTCGAGAGATACAAGAAGAGGTGGCAAGGTTGACTGCGATGACGGTGGAACAGATCTGGATACAGGAGTTGGTGGCGTTGAAGAAAGCGATTTAAAATTTTGTATTCATAAATAAACTATTATTCAATAAAGTTAAATATCTAGTTTTACAATCAGAAATAGATAATTTTTTAATTCCATTGAATTGTATTTTTGTTAAATCAATCGAATCAGAATTTGCATAATAACATTCACTTTCTGTTCCGTATATTTTTCTTGCTTGAATCCTGCTTCCAATAATGAGCGTGGGTTTAAAATAGATTTATGAACACAGCTTTCAAGACATGAATAATCATGCTCTGTTAATGGAATCATATCTTCCGTTGCTTCTGTTATTTCACCAATAATCCATCTAGTATTCACTACTAACTCAGGTATAGGTGTTGTAATGATAATAAATTTACTGGTTCTTTTTAACTCATATAACGCCTCTAGTACATCTTCATAATACAAATGTTCTAAATTTTCCATGGAGATAACAATGTCAAAATATTTATCTGTTATTGGTAATTTACTGGAAGAAGCTAATATAATTTCATCAAATATTTTATTTTGTGAAAGATAATCAATAGTCGCTTTTGAAAAATCGATTCCAGTAAAATGTATATGGTCAAATTTATTTTTTAACATTTTCGAGTGTAATCCTATACCGCATCCAATATCACCTATTTTACAAATATTATGATTCATGCTAATTTTATGTATTGCTTCTTGAACATATACATTTAAATAGTCTGCGGAATGTTGACCAATAGTAGTAATTTCTTGTCTATAGGATCTCATACATCCATAATGAACAACCCTTAAAGTAATAGTAAAAATATAATATTATTAAATGGACGTTACATTGAAAGAACTAGCGAAAGAGATAAAAAAAGAAGATCCACGTGATTTTGTTACCATTCAAATAGAAGAGGAAGAATACACTTTACAAATACTAAAGGGTACGAAAGCAAAATATGGACGTGACGGTGATACATGGGTATATTTTGTAACGGAAGATAAATCGCCATGTATTACATTAGTGTTTTCTGAAGGTGAAGTTCATTTAGAAAGTTATTACTTTAAATCACCGTCTACCTGCAGAAGAATACCACATGATATTTTTTTCAACCATTTTTTATCTCCACTTGCAAAGTTATTGGGAGCTTCTGAAATCAATTTGAACGATGCTTCTACAAAGCAATTTAAAAACTTTACCGTTCCAATGATATTTTTTTGCATTGGCTGGTAAGAAAACATTTTATAATGCGTTCGGATTTGAAAGCGCAATCTTTGATGAATCTGTAAAAATGCTTCGAAAAAGTACTTTGGCTGAATTATCAAATGTTCAATCACCTGGTATTATGTTCAATACGCAATTCAATGATTTTGAACTTACTAAAAAAATACAAGAATCTGGATATTTTTATAAAAAAATGTCTGCAGTCGCTCAGTTTGTTGTAAACACGTGTCGAAATGAAAGTACTCCAGAGGAAATAGAGTTAGCGAATTATTTTATTGAAAATAATTTTGTTAAAAGGGTAGGTGGTTCCAAAAGAAAAACTCGAAGAAAAAGAACTGTATGAATGATTTAAATTTAAATTTTTACTATAACTATGGAGTTTAGGTGTGAATATTGTCATTTTTTTACAACGTCAAGGCCGAATTATAACAAACATCTAACTACAGAACAGCACATAATTAGTGAAGATTTACATGAAATACGTGAGTTATTCAAATTAATAGATGATAAAAGGGATGAATTAAAAATGAAAAATAAAAAAATAAAACTCATATTAAAACAGTATGCTAAATGTGTGGATAAAAATAAACCGATTCATGAATTAGAAAAAATTTATAATTTAGAAATGAATGAAAGAAATAATATTGAAATCACCGTAACCAAATTGATAAATACAGTAAAAACATTAACGACAAAACATAATCTTATTTAAAAGTACTTTTTAGGTGTCATCTTCAGTGCCATTTAATTAAAAAAGATAGAATTGCATGATATATATTTATCGTTTACTCCGATTTATACTTTTTCATGTCATTTTGATTGAAAAGTATAAATGAAATGCTTATGATAGAAGTAATTATTTTATCAAAAAACAAATGCCGGCTACTACGAAAAAGAATAGAAAATGCAAAATGGCGATAAAAAATATTAATTTACTATTTAAATTCAACCTTTGTATTATACCAATGCCATTTGAGTGTAAAGAATGTGGATTTTGTACTATTTTGAAGGCTAATTATGAAAGACACCTATCTACAGAAAAACACAAAATAAATATACGAAAGGTTCCAGTTATACCAGAACCAATTATTGAATCAACTGGTTTTAAATGTAAACATTGTGATAAAATTTTTTCATATAGACAATCTTTGAATAGACATGAAAATCATAGGTGTAAACATAAAACTCCGTCTCAAGAGTTAATCCAATTACAATCAGAAGTAAAAGATTTGAAAAAATTAGTAAAATTATTACATTTGCAATTGACACAAAAACATGTATTACTAGACATAAAAAATGACTTGATAGAAAAGTTACAAAAATATAATGAATTAAAAATAAATTAATATGGTTCTTATGGAACAAATCTATTTACTGAAAACAGACATGACAATGGATCATCTTCCTATTTACAAAATAGGAAGAAGTAGACAACCTGATGTGAAACGTATCAGATCTTACCCCAATACGTACCAGGTTATAAGCATGAATACGTGTGAAAATTGTGTTTATATTGAATCTGAACTTTTGAAACTCTTCCATAAAAAATATAAAATTGCATATCGTCGCGAATATTTTGTAGGTGACGAAGTTGAAATGGCAAAGGATATTCGTACTATGATAGATGCATCTATTTCGAATAATCATTTTGAATGTAAGTTGTGTTCATTTGATACACATGTAAAGACTGAGTATGATTTTCATTTAACTACAGAAGAACATCGTTTGAATGTTGAGGAAGAAGATGAAAAATTCAATCAATGTAAACAATTAAAACAACAAATTCATGGAATTGTACGTAAATCAAAGGATATGGATCGTAAAATAACAAATGTACAGAATAACATCGATGTTTTGATGAAAAATAGAATGTACCATTTTAAAAAAACTTTTTGATGAAAAAGGAAAAATCTCTCTCTATCCTTTTTTGCTTATCTTTTTCTTATCGATGAGTCCGAAAATTTGTTTACCCTGTAGTTTTTGAACAATTTTATAAATTATTTATTATCATATTTAAATTAAAATTTAAATAACGATAAATACTATAACTATGGAACTATTAGAATGTAAAGCTTGTAATTACTTTACTGACGTCAAGTGTAATTACACTAGACATTTGAAGTCTAGTAAACATGATAAAAAAATGAGAGTCCAAAATTTACCAACTATGATAACAGACGAACTTACATGTAAAAAATGTGAAAAGGTATTCAAATCGGATGAATCTATGCGAAAACATATAAACTACAGATGTAAAGAAACAAAAGACAATCCAGAATTACGTTATAAAACTCTAAAGTTGAAACAAACCGAAAAAGAACTAAAACAAGAAAAGAAAAATAACGAAAAACTGATTGAAAAACAAATTGAACTACAACAACAAACAATTGAGCTACAACAAAAATTACTATGCCGGTTAGAACCCAATCATACTACCAACAACACTGTCAACATACAAAATAACACCTACATTCTTCCGTACAAGGATACCGATACGTCTCATTTGACCAGAAAAGATTATGCCTTTTGTATCAAACCAGATGGTGTGAAACGTTTGATTGAAAAAATTCATTTCAATCCCATGAAACCAGAAAATCAAAATCTTACGATTACCAATTTAACCGACAAGTACATGATGGTGTATGACGGTTCACAATGGAAAAAGGTTCTGAAATCTGAACTGAATAAAATTTATAATCATAAAGAAGCTTTGTTGGAAGAATGGGTAGAACAAGATCCTGAGCTAAGAGAAAAGTTTTATGAATACATTAAAACGGAGAGAAAGGATGTACACCTAGAACGGATAGAAGCCATCAAACTCATGATATATAATCAAAAACCTGTAGCTATAGTATGAGGACCCTAAAAAATCGACGTAGAGGTAAATATACAAGAGGTGGTGTTATCAAAAAAGTAGATAGAATATGGACGAATGTTAGTGAAAAATCTGAATCACAAGCAGTAAATGATTATAGGAGGATGGAAGAAGAAATGATGAGATTATTAGCAAATAACTGTGTAAGTACGGATAGTAATGTATGTCTTAGGGATGAAGGTGGTGTTCTTCTAGAAGAGTATCAAACAAAATGTGATGCTTATAAAGGATATGAGGACGAAACCACTTTTTCTAATTTACTAGCAATTAAAGATAAAATAGGTGAAATTATTCGACTAAGAGTACAAGATGGTACTAGATTTCCTATCAAATTAACTGAAACAGAGGAAGAAAAGAAAAAAAGAAAGGCTCATCGAGACAGAATAAATTATTGGAGTGCTATTTATACTGAAATAAAAAAAATATTTGATACAATTAGAGAAAAACGACGTGTCACCATGTTAGCAGATGTAAAATTAGAATATGAAAGTCTAAAACAACAACTACCATTTGATGAAGCACAATGTAAATCAATTAAAGATGCTTATGAACAAACAACTGTACTCATTTCAGTTTTAGAAAAAGAAGATGCGTTACTAGGAAATGGTAATGAAGCTATTATTGCATTATTAAAAGAACGTAATAAAGTCAAAAAAGAACTATATGATCTAGCAACGAATCCCGAATTGCCACAACGTAGAATACAATTTGCTATAGCAGACAAAAAAATGAAAGATATGGGTTTAGAAGATGCAGAAGAAAAAACAAGGCAAGATAGTCAATCACGAATGATACAAGAAAGTATAACAATAATGGATAGAGAACAACAAAGACAATTCGAACAAGAAGAAGAAAAAACACGAAGAGAAGAAAAAGAAAGAAGAGCAAAAGAAATGGAAAGAGAAGCGGCAAGACAAAAAGCAGTAGAAGAGAAAGCAGCTCAAGCGAAAAAGAAACAAAAAGAAGCACAATACAAAACAGAAGAAGAAATAGCCATTGAAGAAGCCATTAAAGATTCACATGAACGTAAAATAATAGATAAATGGAAATTCTTAGCATCAGTAACCCCTTTTGCAATGGTATCAGAAGAAGCAAAGGTTAAAATGAAACAATATGATGCGCAACTCAAAGAAATCGTACGTTTACCTAAAGAAGAAAAAATGAAACAAATCGAAGAAATAACTACTATTTGGGAAGCATTGTTAGATGAAGAAGCAGAAAAGGCAAAAACAAAAAAATCTGCTTTAGATAGATCGAAAGATACCCCTACAGAAGCATCTGTAAAATTTAATTCAGTAGACGATGTATATAGATGGGATAATATACAAGATGAAATAGAGGTATTACCAGAATCAGAATTAAAACAACAATTGATAGACATTGACTCTCAAATAGATGCATTGGTATATTCTGATATGGATAGAGTTGAAATGAATATACAGGTGAAACGATTGATGGACCAAGGTGAACTATTGATCAAACGAAACGAATTAATAAAATTAACTAGAAAGATACACGATGTAGAAAAAAGAGAAATCATTATGAGAAGTAATGCATTATTGGAAGAGATACCCGATTTACCTATTGATGAGAAGCATGCACAAATGGAAAAAATACTGTTAGAGTGGGAAGAAAAAACAAAGGAAGCAATCACAATGCAAACACATCAAGAAAGATTACCTTCAGAGTTGTTTGAAAAATTGGTTTATTTAAAACAAAAAAGAAAATCAATTGCGCCAGAAGATCCTCGTCTTAAGGTCATCAACATGCATAATGGATTGATAGATAAAATGATATATAGAGAACCGTTAGACATTGGAAAAATAGCAGAACAACTTGCAAAATGGGAACAAGTTTAAAATTCATTTAAAATGGTGTACCCTTGTTTATTGTAAAAGGCACGACGTTTCGCCCATTGATTTTGAAACGTTGGATGCGGATCTACAATATCAATGACCGTCGGTCTTTCATGCTTCACACGCAAGATACGACCTACTGCCTGTGTCACATCCGTTTTTGGTGTTGCCAGAATAAGAGTCGTCAACGTCTTAATGTCCAAGGCTTCTTCGGCCATGGCGTATGTCGCCAAGACAATTTTTTTATTTTCTGTTTCTTTCAAGGCAGACTGTTTCATTCCGCCTACGTAGTAGCCGACGGTTCCCAACTTCCTATACTCAATCGCATCATATAGATAAGCCAATAATGCTTTGGTATGGGCCAACACCATGATTTGTCCAGTTGATGGCATTTCGAGAAGTTTACGCATAATCTCTACGATTCGATCTTTACGATCATTGTATTCACTTACCTTTTTAATCATGCTTGTATAATTGGTCTCACCTCGAAAATTCAACACTACTTCATTGAAGTCTTTATCCGGTGTGGTGTACATGATTTTGTGAATGTATACGGTCGTGCGTTCTCTCTTGGCAGAATAGACGACTTCTCCTAAAAACAACTTGAATACTTTCGTTAATCCATCTTTACGTTCCATCGTAGCGGAAAGTCCCAACATGTATGGTGTTACGATGTGAAACAACGCGTTACTGAATACTTCTGCGGCAATGTGATGTGTTTCATCAATAATGGTAAACCCAAACCCTTCAAATATTTCCTTGGGGTACGTTTTCATGGAAATACTTTGTAACATGCCAATGACAATGTCCTTATTTACATCCATGGTATCACCTTGAATGCGGCCAATGGTTGCCGTTGGAAGAAATTCATGAATGCGTTCAATCCATTGTTCTAGCAAGAATTCCTTATGTACAATAACAAGTGTCTTTTTACCAATACGATGAATGAGGTGCAAGGCGACAATTGTTTTTCCGAAACCACACGGTAACTCTAGTAGTCCACATTTTGCAGCTAAGAAAGCGTCAACTGCGCCTACTTGTTCTGGACGAATGGACCCTTGAAATTCTAGTTGAATGGTCTTTCCTTCTTCGATACGGGAAGGTACGTCACCGTATACGGGAAGTCCATAGAAACGTGGCACGTATACTTTGTGAGGTGATTCACGCCATGCTTTAAATTCTTTATCATCACCGTACTCTTGGCGTATCTTAAAGGTAAGTTTGCGTCGTAATTCGTGATGTTGAATGGGATTCAATAAATCTTTAGGAATAGTGTAGCCTTTGGATCCGAGAAACATTTTATGGTAGGATGGAAAGGAAAAGTTCAATTTTAAAAAAAATACTATCTTACACTATGAACCTTTTACATGGCATTACCCTTGTATTATTATGCACGGTCATTTTGATGGACGTGAAAGTACCGCAGCAGATTCAATCCTTAGGTAAAACACCAGTAACGATTACGTTGTTATTTTTAGTTTTTTATTTATTTACCCAATCGCCTCTTTTAGGAGTAGTTGGATTAATAGCGGCTTATCAAGCCATGCAAAGTAACATGATACGATACATTCAGCCACAATTACCTACAGATGGTGAATTTACGCCACAAAATCAATTTCAGGATACGTTGGAAGAAAAGGTAGTTCAAAACATGGTTCCTTTTGTACAGACTCAGAGTCCAGTGCATTTACAATTCAAATATAACTCGGAGGATACGCATTCAGCTGAGACTATTTAATCGTTCCATTAATTGATCTACTTCTTCTTGACTTGCTTCTTTTTTTGATTCTACCTTTTCTGTTCGTTCTAGTGTTTCATTCATTGGACCAGATATGATTGATTTCAAGTATGAATAAGGATCAAAATTTGTATCGGTTTCTGTAGGCGTATATACGTTGGGTAAATCGTCTTCTATGCAAGGTAAAACTACATGTTCAAACAATAAAGGCACATGTTGTTTTTCAGGTGAAAAAATGACTCTTCCTAATTTATCAATTAATTGATCTAACATTTCATCGAATTTTTTATAGTGTGGATCTTCTTTAGGAAAGGAATTTCTTGCTGTTCTAATCTGTGGAATCATATGTAATAATTTATAAATAAGAGGTGAATATTCTACTTCATACGCTGCAGCCATATACAAAAGTAAACCATTTAAATATAAATCAATCTTTTACTTAATGCGTCTACCATGGGTTCCTGCCTTGTTAAGAACACGAACCATTCATCATGTGGTACCGTATTCTTATATCGTACATGAAATTAAAACGCATCAAGTAGAACAAGCAAAGATTTTACCTGAAAATAACATTTTTGTACGTATGGTAGATGGAACTACACAAACGTCCATTATGCCTGATACGTCGGTCGTCAATCTTTTGCTAGAAAATGATGTACCCTTTGCAGTGGAACAAAAACCACCGGATGTATTGGCTAACATTGCCAATGTGGCCTTTCCCATTTTTCTTCTATTTTCCTTCTTGTCAGCTCGTCAGGGCCCAACGCCCTTTGACATTGGAAAAACAAAGTCAATGGTAGAAATGAAAGAAACCGGAGTTACGTTTGCAGACGTTGCTGGATGTGATGGTTCCAAGTTAGAGTTACAAGAAGTAGTTGACTTTTTGAAGAATCCTGAAAAGTACGAAGCGGTGGGTGCAAAGGCCCCGCGTGGTGTATTGATGGAGGGACCGCCAGGTACTGGGAAAACATTGTTGGCTAAAGCAGTGGCAGGTGAAGCAGGTGTTCCCTTTTTATCAGCATCTGGGTCTGAATTTGTAGAAATGTTTGTAGGAGTAGGCGCGGCCCGCGTACGTGACTTATTTGATAAGGCAAAAGAGAATGCACCCTGTATTGTATTCATTGATGAAATTGATGCCGTTGCTAAGAAGCGAGGTGGTGCATCTGGTGGTCCTCGTAGTGGTGGAAATGATGAACAGGAGCAAACGTTGAATCAAATTTTGACTGAAATGGATGGGTTTGAAGGTTCAAGTGGTGTCGTGGTCATTGCAGCAACCAATCGTGCTGATGTATTGGATGCTGCTATTTTGAGACCTGGACGGTTTGATCGACGTGTTCCGGTAGATTTACCTGATCGTGCTGGAAGAGAAGCCATTTTAAAGGTACATGCCAAGACAAGACCATTTGACAACACCGTAGACTTGAACACCATTGCATGTCGTACCACTGGTTTTAGTGGTGCTTCTCTTGCCAATTTATTGAATGAGGCAGCCATTGTGGCCGCGCGCAGAAACAAAACGGACATTTCTATCAAAGAAGTAGACTATGCACTCGATCGACTTACGGTAGGTATTGAAAAACCAATGACCATGTCACAACAGAAAAAGGAATTGGTAGCGTATCATGAAGCTGGGCATGCCATCATGGGATTGTTGACGCCGGGGTTTGACAAGATTGCCAAGGTAACCATTATTCCGAGGAGTAACGCAGGTGGATTTACCCTTTTTGTACCGCCAGAGGAAGAGATGTATACCAAGAAATATTTAGAGTCGCGCATTCAAGTGGCCCTGGGTGGAAGAGTTGCAGAGGAGCTTGCTTTTGGTGTAGAGAATACTACAACGGGTGCTTCTTCCGATTTACAATCAGTTGCTTCTTTGGCAAGAACCATGGTGACGCAATGGGGATTTTCCGAAGTGTTAGGTCAGACGGCATGGGAATTGCCGAACAGTTTTCGTGCATCGGAAGGAACACAAGAATTGATTGATACAGAAGTGCAGGAAATTGTAGAAAAGGCGTACACGTCGTGTAAAGAAACGTTGAGTGCAAATTGGGGATTAGTGAAGAAGTTGGTAGATATGTTATTGGTAGAAGAAACGGTCAATGCGGAGACTCTTTTACAATTGGTTCCATAAAAACATTTGTATGTTGCCTGATTTGTGGTAATAATTCTAACATATTATTACATTTATTTAATGGAATGAGTGTTATGTTTTCATGTAATCCGGTTTCTTCTTGAATGGCATCAAATACAATCATTTTATAATTATTTCTAAATTTACCAATTAATGTATATAGGTTAGATAAATGAAAATAAACATCTTTTATTACAGGAATACCATCAATTGTAAAATTACCATGTTCTAAAGAAGATTGAGACGTATAGATGAAATAGATACATTCTGTTGAATGTAATATTATTTCTTTTAATCTTTCAAATCGTCTTATGTATTTTTGAATCGTATCCATAGTATTAGAATCATGTGGAAATATAACATTATATGTAGTATTCACGAATGCAAAACCATTATCACATGTACAATAATTTTCTTTTCTATTTAGATTTGCTCTTTTATCACACTTAAAAAAATGATTTTTTACTAAATCTTCCACACTACAATTTTTTTCAAGCAATAATTCTAACATTTCAAAAACAAAAGAGGGAGTAGAAAACATCCAATCGAATGGTAACGTATGTGTTTTTTCAAGTTCACCTTTAATCATGGCGCTTGTACATTGAATCCCTATGGGTATAATCATTTACTGATCCTATATTATTTTATGTAAAAAAAACCATATACTTCTAAAAGAGAAGTATATGAGGATTGTAACGTTTCTATTTCCGATGATGATGAATTTAAAAGATATTGATTTTGAATTGGCAAGACTTCGAATGAGAACGGGTATGTTGTTAAGGAAAAAACAAGAAGTATTGAAAGATATAACGGGTATGAATTTTCATAATGAATCAGATATTGATTATCATTTAAAAGAAACATTTGATCCTCCGGAGAAAACTGCCAAAAGTGAACATTTTGAAGTCATCAAACAAAAGGAATTTACCTTTAAACAAGTAGGAGGACACGATCTCATAAAAGATGAATTGATGCAATGTTCTGATTTATTGACCCAGTACTCGAAATATGCCAAGTATAGCGTAAGGACACCCAAAGGTCTCATTCTAGAGGGACCACCTGGTAACGGAAAGACCCTTTTGGCAAAGGGATTCAGTGGTGAACTCAATGTAGGGTTCATTCCAGTATCGGGGTCACAATTTCAAGAAAAGTATGTAGGAGTAGGGGCTGCACGTGTACGTGAACTTTTTGAGTTGGCGAAAGAAAATGTGCCCTGTATCATCTTCATGGATGAAATTGATGCCATTGGTCGTAAACGTAACAGTGGTGATTCACAAGATCACGACTCTACATTGAATGAACTTTTAGTGAATTTAGATGGTTTCAAATCAACGAATGGTATTTTTTTAATGGGTGCAACCAATCGTATGGATTTGTTGGATGATGCATTGATTCGTCCTGGACGTATTGATAAAAAGATTTATGTAAGTAATCCAGATAAACAAACAAGGGAGGCCATTATCGCGATTCATTTGAAAGGAAAGCCGTACCAGTTTTCAGTACCGACGTTTGTAGACATGACGAATGGTTATTCAGGTGCCCAAATTGAAAATATCTTGAATGAGGCCATGTTGTATGCATTGAGACAAAACAGAGAATCCATTACGATGCAAGATTTAGAAATCATTTCGAATCGTATCTTGGTAGGTTTTCAATCGACTGCCCATGTTCTCAACAAAGAAACGTTGTACCAAGTAGCGGTTCATGAAATGGGTCATGCTTTGGTGGCTTATGTAACAAAACACAAAAAGTTAATTAAGGTTACCATTAATGTGTGGTCGCCTACTAGTTTAGGGTTTACGTTATTTGAACCGAACGATTCTTTATTGACGACAAAAGAGTCTTTGATGCATGAATTGATGGTTTTATTAGGAGGCAGAATTGCAGAAGAAATGATATGTCGCACAACGACAACGGGAGCAACGCATGATTTTTTACAGGCAAAGAAATTGGCTGAAAAAATGATTGTAGAGTATGGTATGGGGAAACACATTATGATTCCTCATGGATCAGAACGGTATCGTGAATTAATGGATCAAGAAATCGATGATTTGTTAGCAACCGCTTATGATAATGCAAGAACCTTATTGTTGAAAATAGAACCATTGGTAAAAGATTGTGCAGATATGTTGGTAAAAGATCATGTGTTAAAAGAAGAAGACATACGTGCTAAGATGCAACATTTTTAATTTTGTTTTGTCCATGTTGATTTTTTACAAATGTATTTATCATGAACGAATTCTCAATTAAATAAATGCCAATGTGATTCAATAGATTTAAACATTTCGATGTAGTGTTTCTTTTTATGTCTAAATATAAAACAACCCGTTGTTTATTCGTTGGATTTTTTACATGATGTAAATATAAATCGTCAAATAAAACACCTTTTTTCTCTTGCCATATGTATTTTTTTCCACCACAAACAATGTATGCTTTTTCTCTACCATTTGGTATAATTACTCCTAAATGGTATCTTAAATAACCTTTGTAATAACCAACATGGGGAGGTATTTCAACACCAGGATCTAATATACTGAAAAATGCATTGTGTATTTGTGGATCTTTCAATATTTCTGTGGTAACTGGAAAATGTGAGACAAGTTGTTTTTCTATTTTTCCTGTTTTTTTTAAATACAAGGCTCTCCAACAATTTTCTTCTTTATCTGTTATTTCTATTCTAAATCCTGGATTTGTTTTTCTGATACATTCAGGTTTATAGGTTGACGTATACTGAGTAAATTCATCTATTATGGTAGTAGCATGATTTTCTATGGAAACAGAGGAAGGAAATACACGATGATGATCATGTATAAAAGGAGGATTTTTATAAAAAATACATAATATAATATTAATTATATTTGTAATAGGTAATGTAGGTACATAAAGTAACATTAATAAAAAAAAGATGATAAAAATTTTAAGATTATTTTTTAATTGACTTGAAACATAAATATAATAAATAACTAAAAATGTATACGAAAACCATGATATATAAACTAAATTATACTTTGCATTTAATTCTTGATGGATCTTTCCTATATTTGTGCACCCCCAACATAAGTTTGGAAATAAAACAGTTGTTACATAAGGTATTAATTCAATACATGTAAGAAATAGAAGAACCCATAGAATCATACTATAAGAAAGAATGAAAAATTGAAATCATTTTATTTTAGTTCATTAGTAAACCATGTCCGTTCATTTGAGTACTGAAAATATTCAAACTACGATTAGTCAGCTGAATCGTGACTTTTCAGGGCGTCGAGAATCACCAGATTACGATGAACATAAACTCGTTCATATTCATCGTCGGAATCGCCCCTTTGTATGGAACAAAGATATGCAAGTAAAACTCCTGGATAGTATTCTGAAAGGATATTACATTCCTCCGATTATATGCTCTTCAAGAATTGTTGGGTTTGCAGAGCGTCGTGAAGTCATGGAAGGCGGTAACCGCGTCACTACATTTCGAAAGATTTTGAGTGAAGAAGTACGTCCGTTGACACCGCAGGAGAGACAACGTGTAGAGGCGCATCCCATTACAGTAGTCGTGATGAGAGGTCTAACTGCACAAGATCAACGAATTATGTTTCGAAGACTCAATAAAAATGTAAAGGTAACGGATGGTCAACTTTATTCCATGTCCGAAGAAGATTCGCCCTTGGTTCAAGAGGCACTTGCATTTTTAAACGATGATCAGTATCCACTTCGCGAAAAGATTACAACGCACTTTTTCGATACGCGGAACGCAGACAATGACGGTAAAAGTCATTTGGAAAACGCAATTGCTTTGTTGTCAGGTACCATTTATGGTTCGAATTTCATTACCAAATTGTATAATATTCAGGAACCAAAGATTGAATCACAGGAACCGATTGATCGCGCCACGATTGTCGAGGTTCTTGATTCAATCTTAGATATCTTTACCATGGCAGATGAACAACATCCTTTGCAAGATGGACGTAAACGTCGTGGACAATGGAGTGTAGGGAAATGGATGGGGGCAATCTTGTATGATATCCTTACTCATGTCGACTCCCTAAAAATGATACAAAAAAAATGGGCGAGTTATATTGTTGCTGTAAGACGAGATGAAGAAGGTGCGGAAGAGGCAAGTAAGTTGGGAGGGGCACAGAATCTTAACGCCTCACGATATAAAAAAATATGTACAAAGGTTGACATTTATCTTCGTGATCGTCGTATTGCGACAGATGTAGAGTTGGCTGATATCCACGATGAAGAGGATGACGAAAGTGTGTTTTCCGACGAAGATGCATAGATTTTCTTACAAACGTTCTCATCATTTTTTTTTATACGAAAGAGATAATGTTGATGGTTGGTGCAGAAAGCTTCAGAATAGTCAAGAAGCAAAACGTTCTGTTTCACGGTATCGTTGACCATGAAAAGGCGCAAAGGCAACATGCGGGGGTTGTGAAAGCTCTTGGAGCGATGAATATTCCTTCTTCTGGTTTACCAGACGAAGTTTTCGTGGCCAACACGGCGTTACCTTTGCCCATGCTACCCCCAACTTTTATCATGGCTAATTTCAAGTATGCGCAACGGAACGAAGAGTCGGACAATTTGGCTCCTTATTTGAGGAAAATTGGAAAGGTGATTCAGTGGCCTTACAAGTCAGTGTTGGAAGGGCAAGGTGAAACAAAATGTTTTTATGGAGGCAAGATCATTGTTGTCGGCTATGGGTTTCGAAGTTCCAAGCAGTCGGTTTTAGACCTTGAAGAAATTCTCAATAAAATATACAAGAGGCACGGTTTGGCGCCACCCATCGTTCTAGGTGTCAAGCTTCTAGATGCTCGCTACTACCATATGGATATTGCATCTCACGCCATTTCCTCGAATGAATGTTTGCTTCATAAAGGTGCGATCAGTGATCAGGATATTCAAAAAATGGAGGATCATGGGATCCAGTGCATTGTTCGTTCTTTCGATGACCCGTTTGCCCTGAACTGTGTTATGGTAAAGGATAAACATTACACACACGTCCTTACCGCAAAATCGAGAGCTGTTATGAAAAGTGTAGGGTTGAAAGTGGTAGAGTTGGACGTGAGCGAGTTTGAAAAGTCGGGGGGTGCGTTGAGGTGTATGGTTCTTGAACTGTGATCTTTTGTTTTTCCATACTATATAGTATGCCACTAGAAAAGTTTCCATGTACAAAAGAAAATGCTCCACGATTATCTGAATTAAGAAAATGTGCAGAAGCACAGCAATCAAAATCGTACAAAGAATTTGAAGACTATATAAAAGAAAAAAAGGTGTATGATGCATTGACTTGTAAAGAACAAGAATCTACACCAAAACCAATCGAACGTATGCCAGATTTTATACTTTATCCATGGGAAAATAAGTGTGCAAAAAATGACATTATGTATGTTTCTTATGAACCAGGTGAATGTGAGTTTATTAAAGGATGGATGCACGTAACCATACGCATATTTAATTCACGTGTACGTAATAGTAAAACTCGTAGAATAGAGAGGTCTACTCTTAAAATAGCACATGTGAATTATATTTCTACGAATCAAAATAAGGCAAAATCCGGTTATGGCGTAGGAAGAGAAATGATGACCGTTATGGAAGCTGATATGAGAGATAAAGAAAATTGTCATTTTGTTGAACTTATGCCATTATCAGACGTAGTTGAATTTTATACAAAATTAAAATATGAATTAGAATTTAGGGATGTCAATTATTATACAAAATGGTTTGTAGATAAATCACAGTATACTAGAGCATTAGAATTATATAATTATGAATTGAATGACGAAAATAAAAAAATAACAAAAGAAATGGAAAAAGCAGAACAAGAATCATTTCAAGAAATTTATGATCAACTTACACCAGACGAACAACTTATTTATCATCGTCAACAAGAAGAAGACTCTTTTACACGAATGAGTTACATTTTTATGTATGAAGAGAGTGGTAATGATATTAAGGAAGTGAAAAAAATGTTGGTTTAAAATATAAACGTACTGTATGTTGGTTTGGTTTTTATTATTAGCCTACGTCATCGATACGTATTACGATAATAAATACTCGAAACAATTATTTTCTTATAAAAAACAATTTAAATTGGCCATGATTGTCTTTGGTGTGTTTTCCTTTTATCTCTTTACCAAAAAGAATCCAGACCAATCAAAATCATTCATGCAACATTTGAATGGTGTCATTCGCTACATGCCGATCGATAAAGATGCCAAAGATATGATGACTCCATTTTTTTCGCACCAAGAACAAAGAATTGTTACATCTGGTGGTGATGCAACCTCTAGAAGTGTAAGTGGTACAAAAAAGAAATATGTAGCGGCGCAACAAGGATGGAAATGCAACGATTGTCAATCACAATTAGATGCATGGTATGAAGTAGATCACAAAACGCGATTGGCGGATGGTGGTTCCAATCATATTGATAATTTAGTAGCCTTGTGTAGAAATTGTCACGGAAAGAAAACAACTTTTGAGAATTTGTAATGGTACCTTATGGACGAACTGTTATTGTATCAAAAACGAAAGCGTCAAAAAATTGAAACACCTATTCTTGAAGAAGAACAAAGAATGTGGATCCAACTACCTTTCGGTATCTTCATGAAGATCTACGAGATCGATGGCGTGAAGCATCGGTTTACCATTGATAGTACCAATGGTAAACGTGGACCCATTGAAAAACTCGTGGAGAATCAATGGAAAAGAATTTAACGTTAATATAGTATGATTGTCTTTGTCATTCTTTATGCAATTATTTGGTCTTTTATAATGGGAATGATATATTTTTACGGGAAAGTATATTTGGATGATTTTAGCATGAAAACAATACTTTTTTGGACGTTACATTTCACATCTATCACCTGTTTCTTTTTGTTCGTTTTTTATAGTCCTTGGAATCGCGCATTAAAAAAAGCATCAGATGATGCGAAAAAAAAATATGATTCCATGAAAGAAGGTACAGAGACACTTTATCAGAATCAAATCAAAGTATTTTGGATAGATGCTTTGAATGAACAAAATCGTTATTATTTATTTTCAATGATGTCTATTACTTTACTACCCTTTTTTTATTTTCTCTTTTATATTACAAACCATACAGTACCACAAATAGAATCCCTTTTACATGATTCTTTTTCGTTTATACTTTTAAACATAAGTGTTTTTTATACTGCTATTGTATTGCTTGTCTATACCGCATGTCATGAAAAAATATTTATGTTTTTACCGTTTTTATTGCTTCTATTTTTAGGAGGGATTCTTTATTTTCAAAAACCGTTCCCGTTTCTTACTACAGTAGGATTTATATGTCTTTGTTTGATTGAAACTGTATTAGTTTTAAAAAATATTGCCATTTATTGGTGCTTGATACCGTTAGTCCCCTTCTACCTTACTCTGTTCATCCTGTACACACAACAGAATAGCCAATTGAATCGCTAAATCATCCGGATTTTTGAGTTGAGTAATCAAAGTTTCTACAGAATGAAGACCCATAACAATTTTATAAAAGATTGGATCGAAACATGCATTGTATTTATTTAGTTTAGTATTCAATTCATAAAAATTATATACGGAAAAAGAGTGTTGAATTTCCATTGATTTTTGATAAACATGAATAATAAAAGACTTTATATCTACGTGATCTTCTTCCAGTAGATTACCGCATATAAAATTCATTGTATGATGGGCTGCAGAATCATAGTTGTGTAAAATGAGTCCTTTGATTAATTCATACATGTGATCCTTTTGTTCATTCGTTAGCTGAATCACAAACCCAAAATCAATGATAGATAATGAATCCCCTTGAAACAAGATATTTCCGATATGAAGATCACCATGAATAAAACCGTGTCGTGTTAATAAATGAAGAACCATTTCAATTAAATGATTTACAGAGAGTTGAAGTTCCTTCTCCGTTAATTCAGAAATAAGTTTATGGTCTATCTTGGACATTACAATATGAACGTCATTGCATAAATCCTCTAACAATATAGGTGTTTGAATAAACGGATAAGAAGCAATGGATTGAAAAGTCTTGTGATTTTTTACTTCTTGTACGTAATCCAGTTGAGTTAAAAAACTTTCTTTGATTTCTTCAAAAGCGAGAAGATAGGTTGGAATGGGATACATCCAATGAATCAAATCTAAATACCATTCTAATGAACGAATACTAGATTGGATACGTTGATCAATACCCCTACGCTTTGTTTTTACGACAATCGGTTTATCTTGCCATGAACTTTCATACACAATAGAAATAAGACCCGAACCTAATATTTTTACAACAGGAAAGGTTGGATAAAACTCTTCAGGAGAAAATGGAATCGTGTGAACGGAAGAAAATAAATATTTACCAGACAAGGCCTGAAAAAATTTAGTGTACAAAATGTTTACTTGGATGCATCGATTCCAAAATGATTCAGAATCAAACTTTTTATTCCATATACCTTTGATGGATTCACTTGCTAAGATTCCAATAATGTTAAGAAATTCCATATCTACGTTAACGATAGATTCTTTATACCTTTTTGATATAAATCCATCCTACAATATAAAAAAAATCGAAA
>Ga0114968_10001210_pt1 | contig 19668 bp, 12 predicted proteins | sample M_130807_EF_Meta_FD_87020 | JGI IMG/M metagenome (GOLD analysis project Ga0114968, IMG submission 87020) | Freshwater microbial communities from Lake Montjoie, Canada to study carbon cycling - M_130807_EF_MetaG | ecosystem: Environmental > Aquatic > Freshwater > Lake | place: Lake Montjoie...
CGCACCACTGGTGGTGATGGCGTACTGAGGGGCGAAGTTTTGCGAACCGACCTCAAAGATGTTCGAGCCGGCCAGCGTCACTGCCATCGACACCTGGCCGCCCGAGTTCACATCGGGCGGAGACGAAAAAAGGTCTGCCAAGCGCCCGGCCCAACCGCTTACGTAAGGCTGGTCCGGCAGCGAGGTCTGCCACTGCGTCTGCTGGTCGCTGTGCGAGAAAAGCTGCGGCGGCTTCGGCACCGTCTTGCCACTGTACTGCGCCTTGGTCAGCGGAAAGCTGAGCGTGCCCATATTGAACACGGGCGCGACAATGCCGTTGTTAAAGTGGGTGGCGAGCTCTGCCATCGCCGGGTGGAAGCCATAGGTGCGTCCATCGCTGGCGGGATAGCCGGCCGTTCCGTTGCGTGAAGTGAGCGCCTTCGCTGTTGCTGGACCACCGTCAGTATTGGGAATGGCCAGTGGCGCGCCCCGCCCCGCGCTGTAATTGGCCCAGTCCGCCGCCGCAGTGGGGATGATCATGTTGTTGGAATCGTTTCCGCCGTTGAGGAAGACGCAGATGAGCGCCTTGTAGTCGGAGAACGAACCGGCGGCCATCGCCGAACTCATGAGCTTGAGATCACGGAGCGAATTCCCCAGCGCGCCAAGGCCGATGGCGGCTGGAATATAGCGCTGCAAAAACCGGCGACGTGGGATGAAAGGAGCGTGAAGAGGCTTGTTCATGCGGAGTTACTTCTGAATCGCGTATTCGGCGGAGGTGACGATGAGATGGATGATGGCGCGCACCCGGTCACGCATCTGGGTCGTGGTGGGGGTGGTGTAGGGGAAATTGGTGGTGTTGGCCACGTAGTTGATGATGGCCGTGCGCGCGGTCGTATTGAGACTGCCGCCGATGAGCCGCGTGGCCAGCGTGTCCACCAGCGTGGGAATGGCCGCGTTGCTGGTCTGCCCCGCCGTCATGTAGGTGCTGATGTCCATGGGGATCGAACCGCCGCCACTGCGGAAGCTCTGGAAACCATTGGTGTTGCCACCGTTGAGGAACCCGCCCGTAATGACGTTGGTGAGGTTCATGGTGTTGGAGTCATTGGTGAGCTGGAATTCCGGCGTCGTCATGTCCGCCTTCGCCATCTCTCCCGGATAACGGTAGTCTGGATAGAAAAAGTTGAAGACTGTGGTGGAGTTGAGAGGTGTCTGCGTCAGGTCACTCTGGCTGTAGCCCATGCTCCAGGTGCCCAACTGCACGGCGCAGGTGCCGGAGCGCGTCCATTGGGAAATCGACAGCGGATAAATCGCCTGGCCGGAGGTGCCCTGTGAGCCGTTCGTCACCGCCGGAGTGGTGGTGACGGTGAATAGATTGGGCAGCGGCGCGCTGACCACGGTGTACACCTGGCTTGGCGCGGGAGTGCCCGCGTTTGCCACCAGAATGTCGATCCATACCGAATCGCCAGCCTTGAGATTGTGATTGCCGTTGGTTTGCAGACTGATGGTCGAAACACCGCCTGAGGTGGTGATGTTGTAGCCACCGGTGAAGCGCGGAATGTAAGCCACGCCACTGCTGGTGGCCGGCGGGCTGCCCGTCAGTGTGATGGTGAAGGTGCTGGCCGCAGCCGAGGTGATCGTGTAAACGCCATCGTAGGTGCCGCCTGCCAGACCGCCGCTGAAAAACTTCACATACAGCTGGTGTCCCGCGATGTAGCCGGAGGCGGTGATGGTCACCGTGTTGGTGGCGCTGTTGTAGCTCGGTGCGCTCATGCCAGTGGTGTTGACCGTGAAGTTGTTAGGCAGGAAGGCATTGCCGGAAGGATTGCCGCTCACGCTGTTGGCACCGATATTGACTGTGAAACTGGTCGTGGTCGCGCCCGTCACCGCGTAGGACTGCACAGTGCTGTAGGGCGAGGTCGTGCCGAGCGTCCCCGAGGTAAACTGCATCGTCACGCTGTCACCCGTTTGGAAACCCGGCGCGTTCACCGTCACCACGCCGGTGGAACTGATGGTGCTGTAGCTTGGCGTGATGTTCGCGACGCTGTATCCGCCCACGCTGGGCAGGTTGGTCGTCAACGCGTCGGTATCGACAAAGGTGTCAAGCAGGATGCTGTCTCCAGTGGTCAGCTTGTGTGCAGTAGGTGTGGTGATGAGAATCTGCTGGTTGCCGATCTGGCGGTAGCTAGAGCCCGTGAAGCCCGAGGCTGCAAAGGTGCGCGCCGGGCCGGTCAGCCGCAGCAGCGGCTCCCGCTGCTTGCCAAAGCCGATATCGGCCGCAGCAGTGGTGCTGCGTGCCTCATAGTCGAGCAGGATGGCACGAACCACCTCCTTCATGTCGCCCCGCACACCGGTGGCCACTCCATCCACGTTGCGCTCACCGTTAAACGCACGGACGACACGGTGGACGTAAGCGGGCTTGGGATTGCTGGTGACGAGCCGCTGGATCAGTTGGCGGCAGATATAGGGTCCGACGGCGGAGTTGTTGATGATGTTGTCGAGGGCCGTCTCAAGGTCACGCAAACCATTGAGGTCATACGAATTGGTGATCGATGTCGTGACGAGATTGCCGGGACCCAGCACCGGATCCGTGGATTGAATCGTGATCGGGTTGGGATTGGGGTCACGCGAGGAATCATTCACATGGGTGACGGCAAAGGGCGGGATGACCACATTGTCGAGCAGCGCCTTTTTGCCCGGCTCATGGCGCGCGGGTACCAGGACCATCGGATCGAGGTAGTTGGAGCCGGGGGAGAAGCTGGTCGGCAGCCTGCCATTGACCATGGCCTGCCCCCAGGTCCAGCCGGTGAAGACGCGGGCCATGCCGGTGATGGCCGTTTGGTCATAGGTCGGTATCGCGTTGCCATTCGAGTCGAGCACGAGCGAGCCGTCCGGCCACAGGCGGTACAGGCCGATGGAGAAGAGCTGCATGATTTCACGCGCGTAGTTTTCATTGGGATGAATGCCCGTTGAATCGTTGCCGATGTCATTGGCCAGCATGTCCAGGTAAATACCCATCGCGGGTGTGAGCGTGACCTGCTTGAGGATGTCCCGGTAGTTGCCAAAGCAGGATTCCACCAGGTTGTCATAGTAGTCGGCAAGAATGCGGCCGTTGTTGTTGAGCGGTCCGGTGTCCGATACCACGAGAATCTCACTCAGTGCGAAGGCGACACGCTGACGCAGCTGATCCGGTGCGGTCACCGAGTTCTTCCACCAGGAGTTAAAAAAGAGCGAGCTGTTGTACGGGTTCTGCGGGTCGCTGCTGAGGTTGGAAAGGATGTAAGGAACGTTGCGCGTGGCGGGCAAGCCGAACTGGGTTTCAATCCAGTTCCGGTAGCCGTTTGTCGTCACGTTGGTGATATCGGTCGGTGAGGGACCAAACGTGGCCTGCGTGAGGAAGCGCGAGGCACCAGCCACGGTCGTATGGTCATCCGTCGGGGTGGTGTAGCTGGGCAGCGCAGGTGCGGTTTGTGAGCCTGGAACGGCCCCGAAGGTGCCGGAGAGTTCACCGTTGGGATTGTTAACGGTCCCAATGCTGACAAAAACGGTACCGTTGCCCAGTGCCGTGAGGTCGGAGGCCTGCATGTTCCAGGTGTAGCCGCCGTCAGAGGTTCGTTGGTTGGGGAAATTCCGATCCTGGGCGTCGAAATCAAACAGCATTACCGGATTGCCACCACCCTGGGAGGCATAGATGCGGCGGGAGGTGCTGCCTGAAGTGAGTCCCGAATAGTTCAGATGCACCACCGCAGTGGAACCGCTGACGCGCATGAACGCCCCGCCGTTGCCGGTGATGTTTGAAAGCCCCGCTGCTCCCTGGAGATTGGTGAGGTACAAGGTTCCCGGAGTGGCGGTGGTGGGTGGATTGTCCCACGGCGAGAGCACGAAGCCGGGTATCACCCCTCCCGTCGTCGCCGCTGCGGGCGCGCTGCCGTTGGCGATCGCCGCAGAGTTCCCGGTGGGATCCAGGAACCAACCGACCGAGAGATTGTTGGCCGCACCGCTGGCACCGGTGTTGTGCAGCACTTCGATGTAATACGCCTGGCCTGCTGTGAGTGAGAGCCAGCCGGATTTCTGACTGGCGGTCGTGTTCCAGGTGCGTGTGGAGGTGCCGGTCGGGCCGACCACGTAGCTGCGGCGGACTTTGTTCACCGGCTCGTTGTCATTGGAAATCCACAACTCCGCCGCATTGGCGGCTGACAGCCAGAAGTAGTAGTTTCCGCTCGCGGTCGGCGTGAAATAGCCGCGCAGCCTTTCCCCCGTGTTGGTGCCGTAGGTTGTCGTGTTGTCCTCGGCGCTTGAGACCGTGTTCGTGGTCGTCGGGGCTGAGCCCCAGGGCACATCTCCCAGCGTTGCCCCAGTGACTCCGGAGGTCCAGAGTTCACGCGTGAACTGGCCGCCGCTGTCCTCCACCTGCACGGTGATGACCTCGCTGGTGCTGCCGGCGCTGTTCGAGGCATAAACCGTGAACTGATAGACGCCTGCTTGAGTCGGCGTGCCGCTCAGTACACCGTTAGTGAGTGTGAGCCATCCCGGCAGGTCGCTGGTGGTGAATCCCCCTGCACCATTGTTCGCCGTCAGCGTGAGACTGAACGGCGTGCCTGAATTCAGCATTGTGACCACATTCGTCGGGCTGGTGATCGCCGGCGGCCCGGCAGGTGGACTGCCCGCCAGCGGCGTCTGGCCCGTCATCGTGGGGAACAAACGTGCGGTGGGAATGGCCTGCTTGGCCTGGCTCGGGCTGAACCACGAGAGCGTCGCTCCTGCAGCGCCGCTGAATTCGCAGCTCTCCAGCTTGATGTCATACAGCACCCCTGCCTGCAGAGCGATGGTGGTGTAGCGGTCAATGGAGGAGGAGATCTGCCAGTCAATGGGCAGGTTGGTGCTGTCAATAGTGCAGCTTCCCGTGCCGGAGGCAGGCAGTCCGCTGCCCGTGAGTGTGACCGTGAAGTTCACCCCTGCCGTCACCGCAGTGACGGTGTAGGGCCGCGAGATGTTGTAGCTCGTGCTGAGATTGCCGGTGGTGAATCTCAACGGAATCACATCGCCTACGCTCACGGCGGCATTGGTGTAAGGCAGCACAATGGTGCCGTTGGTCGATGAGTTCTGCGTGTACGTGTAGGTGACGCTGGGATTGTCATTCGTCAGACGCCGCAGCGTCATCGGCTGGCCGTTGATCCACAGCTTGGCCGTGTCATCCACGTTCACGATGATCGTGTAGTTCTCGCTATACTGCGGCAGCATTTGTCCGGTCCAGCGGCAGCAGAAGTTGTTGTGGGGGACCAGCGGATCGGGAGAGCCCGTACCCCAGTCACCGTTGTTGCCGTTCGTGATGGCGCTGTCCGTCTGCGTACCTGCCACAGGTGCCGTCAGCGTAGTATTGGCGTAGTAGCTGGCAAACCAGCCCGCTGTGCTGCCGGTGTTGTTGGTGAAAACATTCGTGCTGGGAATGTTCGCGAAGGTGCCGCCGTTGAACTGCCATTGGAATTTGCACTTCGCGTTCCCCGTTGTCTCCACAAACTCGACCCGTATGTGGTAGCGGTTCGCCGGAGCGGCAGGCACGGCCAGGGTGAACTGCCCGCTCTGTTTAAAGGTGCCCGTCGCCGCAGTGTCCCAGCCATTCTCCAGGATCTGGGTCATGCCGCCGCCAGTGTCGAGATACACGCGTGCCTTGTCATCGGCGTCGAGTTGGAACACATAATTGCCCGCTGTGGAGGGCGAGAGATATCCATCCCAGGCTACGGAATAATTGTCCGCCGCAACAAAATTCGTGCCGTTAGGCGAGCCATACTGCCAGCTAAACGCGATCGTCGGTTCCAGCTTGGTCACCACCGGCGGATTCAGCGCGCATGCGGCGCTGCCGGTTTGCGAATTTGGCACTGCGGTGCCCGTGATCGGCACCGTGAATGTCGATCCGGAAGTAGAACTGATGACTTTGACCCCGTCATAAGTGCCTCCAAGCAGACTGCCGGCCGAGAATGTCAGGTTCACTTTGCCGCTGGTCGCAAAACCCGGCGTGCCGGTGTAGGTGATCACCGCGTTGCCTGTGGTGGTCGTCAGCTTGGTGTAGGTATAGGTCGCGGCGCTGGGGCCGAAGTTCAGCGGGCTTGTATAAGTCGAACTGGATCCAGCCCAGTAGGTCCCCGTGAGCCCCGTGCCCGTGGGATTGCCAGCGGGGTTGATCGTCACCCCGGCGCTGATCGACAACGGACTGAGCGTGTAGTTTCCCGCCGCCCCTGCCGACCCAGGTGCTCCCGCCGTCAAAGTCACCACACAGCTCGTCAGCCGGTTGGCGTTGTACAGCGGCGTGATTTTGATGTCCACCGAGTTCACCCCTGCGGGAAAAGTCACCACCGATGGAATGGCCGCATAATCCGTCCCCTCGACCGCCGACCCTGACTTGCTGAGCGGCACCGTGATCGGCATCAGCAAATTGTAGCCCGAGCGCTTCACCGTGATCACTCCCACGTCTCCTGCCGGAGTTGCCGCATCGGCCGGCTGGGTGGTCATGGCGTCCACTGCCGTCATGCTGACCACGTTTTGTGACTGCAGGCTCGTCGCCAGCTGCGTGTGGTCATAGCTGGACTGCGAACCGATGGGGGCACCCGTGGAGTAGCCGAGCAGGTTCTTGGCCCAGTCACCCACCTGGTCGCCGGCGGAGTCCACATCCTGCACCAGCACCCGGTAAAAATTGCTCGTGCCCGACTTCGGTGCGGTCAGCGTCTGCGTGGTGCCATTGCCGATCACCTGCACATTGGGCGCCAAGGCGGCCCAGGTCGCGCCCATGAGGCTGGCCGAGGACTGCAGCACATAGAGTTTGCCGACCTGCGTCGGGAAAGTCAGGCTCACTGTGGTTGGCCCTGTCGTCGTCGTCGTCACCTTCAGCGTGGAGCCAGCCTGGAAAGGATTTGTCCCGGCGGTCATCTCCGCCCCGTTGATGATGCCGTCGCCGTCATCATCACGCGCCAGCCATGCGGAATCATTGATCTGCGCGTCCGTCACTCCATACAAGGACTTCCAAACCGCTTTGGTGACGTTCATGTCGGCGTCTCCCCACGCCTGCTGGTTGGTTCCGCAAAAAAGGCAGGCGGCCAGCAGCAGTGCAGACAAGGGGCCGCGACGAATAAAACGATGAGTGAGTGCTGACATGGTTGTCAAAGATATCGATACGGTTTGTCTATGTCTCGGGATCCTGACGCAGGATCTCTAGGGTTGGATCGACAGCGGTTGTGAAGTCTGTTAAAGATTAAACCAAAACCGCAGATGGAAGTCGAGTTTATAATTTGACGCTGGAGTAACTGACCGGCGCGTGGAGGGCTGTAGAACTTGAAACGAATGATTGAAAATCGTGATCGTTTCGACGGCCTCAGGAGGATTTGCCGGTGGCACAGGGGAATCGGCAGGAAGAGTGGATTCATTGGGCACCTCATTACGACATGACAACGTGATTACCGTTCAACCCTACCTGTGGCGGTTGGTTGCAGCAGGGTTGCGAATGAACCGCAGCAAAACATCTGGCTGTCGTGGAAACTGCGTCCTTACAGTCCCTTCCGTCCTCTTTGTCCTTCCGATCAGGCGTCACGCCTTCGTGAGCCGCTTTATGCCTAAACCCTGTCGGCCAACGCATGAATCGAATTCCCGCCTTCCCCCCCCGGGTCGATGCATGGTGGTGTCTTCCAGGGGGGGCTCGTGCCCCTGGAAGCGACCTCCGGTGTCAGACGCTGGACTTCCCCATCTTCGCCAGCCGCTCATCGCTCTCCAGATGCCCGGCCCAGCCGAAGTGGCATTGGAACTCGAAACAGTCCTTCATCTGCTCGAAAGGGCCGGTCCATTCAGCCTTGTTGGAGGCAACGGTGATATCTGAGGGCTCAAAACCAGTGATGGGAAGTCGCTGGATGGCAAAGGCGTCGCTGAGCAGACGGGTCTTTCGCCAATTGAACCCCATGAGCTGCGCGCTGACGCAATCGACTGCCACGGGATGCGTCCCTGCCAAGATGACGCCGCTGGCTACGGGATCGCAGGACATGGGACCGTCGCCGTCGCCGCCAATGATGCCATCGACGATGGTCAGGTAGCGCAGCGGTTTGTCACGCCGCACGCCGCGCCCGTCGAAGTAGAAGAAGCACTTGTGCAGATCCAGGATCATGCGCCAGGCGGTGTTGTTGCCGTGCCAGTTGCCGGAGCGCACGACTTCCTTGGTGTCACCAAAGACGACGCGGCCAAGCTTTTTCAGCGGCACAAAGAGCTTGGAGAGGAAGAAGCGGCCAAACAGGATCTTCTTGGCCGTGCGCATCAGCGTGCCTTCTAGCGCACGCTTCGCGGTGGATTCGGCAAATTGATCACCGCCTTCTGCGGGCGTGCCTTCGGTATGGCGCGGCAGCCAGTTGGTGCGCGGCGTGGTGCCCACCAGATTTTTCAGCGCCACGGTGAGGCCAACCTTTTTGTGCGTCTTGAGCTTCGGCACATTGATCAGCACATCCGCGTTCATCGGCGTGCGGCAGATCCGGTATTCGTGGTGCGGGTCCGTGTGTTGCCGGTTGGTCGTGGCAAAGTCGAAGGAGGCCCCGTAGAGCTTGCCGAGGCCCGGATGTCCGAGGAACTCGCTGTCACCGTCGAGATGAATGTCCACCGCTCCAGAGGGATCGCTGGGCAGCTCGCGTTTGGCGATGGTGACGCCGTCGTCGATGGTCCATTCTTCACAGCGCATGTCGAACAGCAGAAAGGCGATCCCCGGAAACTCCTTCGTGAGATCGGTGACGAGATCGTCCAGGCGGTGCAGACGGCGGATGGTGGCAAAGGAGGAATCACTCTGCGGTGCATCACACAGCGTCACGGAGCCATGGCCTTGCAGCTTGCGTGCCGCCCAGCGGGCCACCTCGCGCACCACGGTGGGATGCGTGATGATGGTGAGCCAGCCGTTTTCGTCCTCCGGCTTGCTGGCGTTGTGTTCCTTGACCCAGTTCGGCTTGATGACGACGCGGTCGCCGGGCGTGATGAAATCGGCGGCGAGTTCGAGCGCATTGATGGCGGCCTCGATCTGCTGGCGCAGGGCATCGGCATCCTCATAGCTGGCTTTGCCGCTGAAGACGGAGACTTTGGGAGCGCCGAACGAAGTAGGGGAGAGCGTGTTCACAGGGATGCCGCTATTTAAGGTCGGCATGTTCCCTTTGCAACGTTGCCGCAGCCCGCGAATCTCCGCCATGAAGCCAATGCTGCGGATCATGCGCGTGCTGATGACCTTCGCCTTCGCAGCGGTGACAATCGGCGTGCTCTGGCAGCGATATGGGAACCTGGCCGCCATAAGTCCAAAACCACTCGATCCGGCATTCGTGCGGCTGTCGCCGCTTGAAGTGGCCACACTCCCCCTGGCCACCCGGTTTGACATGCCCATGGGGTCAGAACACGGCGCCTTCACCTACAATGCTCGTCCATTCCGTATCGAGCGGCATCTCGGTGACGATTTGAACGGCATTGGCGGCGGGAACTCCGATTTGGGCGATGCCGTTTACGCGGCAGGAGCCGGGCGCGTAGTGTACGCAGGCAGTCCCGGGCCGGGCTGGGGCAAAATGATCCTCATCGCTCATCGCCTGCCGGAGGGAGATGAACTCGGCCCTGTCGTGCAGACAATGTATGCCCATTTGGACGTGATCCGAGTTCGGACCGGGCAGAAGGTGCAGCGTGGTGATGAAATCGGCACGGTAGGAACAGCAGAGGGTGCCTATTTGGCACACCTGCATTTCGAAGTGCGGCTCGGTCCTTATGTGAATCCTGGCCAGGGATATGCTGACACGCCCCTGAACCGCGTCGCGCCAGAGCAGTTCATCCGGGCCCATCGCGGTGCTGGGGTGGATTTGCTGAATCCTGCCCCCAAAAAAGAATGAGATAGGCAAAAAGATGATTTGAAGGAAGCCCATTTGGATCCGTCATTCATGCAGCCCTTTCAACTCATGCGTTTGATCTCTGTCTTTTGCTGCCTGCTCGTCCTGGTGACTTCACTGGGACTGGCCCAGCCAGTGAAATCCACTCAGGCCCAGATCACCTGCGAGACTCTGTGCGGAGAGCTGTTTACGACGATCCGGGCGGAACCCGACAAGCTGGTGATGCGGCTGGAGGAGGCGCTCGTCATCCATGAATCCTGCGCCGGTGAGATTGTGACAGCGGCGATTGATGCGGTGAATGCGGAGCCCGGGCAGGTCCGCAAGATTGTGGAGACTGCCATGGAACTCGCCCCTGCTCGTGCGGCGCTGATTACCGCAGCCGTGAAAAACTACACCGCGCCGGTCATCGTGGCCGCTGCCGATGAGCAGTTCGAGGTGCGCCGCGCTGTGATACCAGATCCCGTTCCACCCAAACCCATGGCCGGAGAGCAGGTGAAGCGTGCGGAACTGCCGCTGCAAACCCGCAGCATCCCAATCGTCGAAGTGCGCCGGGCGGAACCCGCCGCGAGCGTGGAGATCCAGGTGCAGGAGCCCGAGCCATCCATCAAACTAATGGACGTACCAAAGGCAAAACCGATGAAGTAGCATTGAGGTCAGGGACTCCTTACTTCGCCGGAATCTCATTCAGCGTGTAGTAGCCCACCTTGTGCAGCAGCGGCACTTTCTCGGCGCTGTGAACACCATCGAGATGCAGCTCATGAATGTGCCCTTTAGTGAGCGGTGAGATCGTCAGGCGCACGGACTTGCCATCTGCGGCCACTTTGGCGGCGGAGATCTTTGGCAGGATTTCGGAGACTTCATCGCCGCCGTACTGCTCACGATACGCATAAGTAAACTCACGCATGCTGTAACTCTTCACATCACCAGCAGTAGCAGGGTCAACGGGCTGCGTGAAAGTGACCTCAAAGCCATCCGGCTTGGCGTGCATCTCATGCACCTCAAAGGGTGTCTTGCCGGTCCATTCACATTTTTCAAAGCAGAAGGGCTTCCCGCCGCGTGCGCCCCAGCCACGGTCACTGCCGCCGACGAAGACGCGTCCTTCTTCATCCATGCGCCCGCCGATGATGCCGCTGGCAAAGCCGCTGCGGAAGGGAATGACCACTCCCTGCTTGATGCCGTTGACGGTTTCGAGATACACGCGGCTCAGATTGCTGTGGCTTTGATCCGCCACGAAGAGCTGCTTGCTGAAGGGGCCAAATTTGCCCGCGCTGAGATCGCAGATGATGGCAGAGGCGGAGTTGCCGATCTTGCCGTGTACGAGATAAACGGCGGGTGGCAGGAGCTGTTTGATGCGCTCGCGTTCCGTCACCATGCGGTCCGGATCACCACCCGGGCGGTCTTCTTTGCGGCTGCGTTCTCCTTGAAACGCCTCAGGGAGTGGGTCGATCGGACGCGGCCCCATGTTTGGGGCAAGGTCGTACCACATATTCCCACCAGGATGTCCTTGGAAGGAACCAGGAACCAGATGCTGCAGCGTGCATGAGCCATGCCACGGGCCTTGATTGTCGCAGTAATAAGCTTCGCCCTCCGCATCGAAACCGATGCCTCCGGGACTGCGAACACCCGAACAGGTGGGAACCATCGTGCCGTCAGGCTTGATGCGCAGCGCCCAGCCACGAAACGGCACGGCGCTGCTGAAGGAACCGGTTAGGCAGAGTGTCACCCAAAGATCGCCCACTTTGTCAAATCGGCTGCCGATGGCGTATTCGTGGTAGTCCCCGGAGACGCCCCAGCCATCGTTCACGTTTTCAAACACATCGGCACGTCCATCATCGTCCGTGTCTTTGAGGCGGGTGATCTCATAGCGTGTGGTGGCGTAGAGGTTCTTGTCCTTCGGATTGTAGGCGATGCCGAGCACCTCGTGCAGCCCGGAGGCGTAGAGCTTGTAGCTCACGCTAGCGGCATCATTGCTGCCAGCACCGCTGACAACCCAGATCTCACCACGGCGCGTGCCGAGTGCGAGCTTGCCATCCGGCATCAGGTCGATGGAGCCGACCTCCATCGCCGTCTCCTTCGGCGTGGCAAAGGTGGTGATCTTGTAGAAATCAGCTTCGACCGGATCAGCGGCGAACAGCGGTGAGCAGAGCAGGGAAAGAAAGAAAATGCGTTTCATGGCGAAAGTTTATTGGACCCACTGGTAGGTGATGGTCATCGTGCCCGGCTTCGCAGGGACAACGAGATTCTGACCGGCGATTTGAGCGTCGCTGACAGTGACACGATAAGGCAGCGGCCCCTTGCCGGTGAAGCCGCCGTCCTTGCTTTCAAACGTTCCGCTGCCAATGCGATACCACGCATTCGCCGGTACCTTGCCGCTCACTTTGACCCTTCGGATCAGCTTCGCATTGCCATCGGGCTTGTTCCCATTGCCTTCGACTTGGAAGGACTCCTCAACTTCAGCACCCTGCCACGTATAGCGGAAGGTCGGGCTGCGTTTCGCGTCGAGCGAGTAGCCCTGCCAGTGAAAGCCCTCATAGCGCTTGGCTTTATCCCACTTCGGCCATTCGGCCTCCGGCTTCTCGCTGACAAAGAACGCAGGCGTCACCTCCCCGGTAGGCTGCAGCACGTCGTACCCCAGCGGCTTCTCGTAGCCACCGCCGCGTGAGTTCCAGTGCCTCGAAGCATCCATAAACGCACCGCGCCAGATGAGCGCCAGATTCATGCTCTCGGCGCTCCACGCCAGGTTCACTCCACCAGGATAACCGACGCCAATGCCACGGTTGCCCGCGCCTTGAATGAAGTTGCGATAGATCACCGCCTCGTCCTTCACCACCAGTGGGATCGGGTCGAACTCCTTCTGCTTTTTCGTGCCGCCCTGCCATTTCGGGTGCAGCCATTTGGAAAGCGGCGTGATCTGAAAGTCACTCCCTTTCCACCCGGCGTAGAGCTCGATCTGCCCGCCACCTTGGAAATACTCCAGGCGAAACACATGCTCACCTTTGTCGAGCGTGATGCCTGCTTCCTTGATGTCGCCCGCAGGATGAATGCCGTCGTAAATGAGAATTTCCTTGCCGTCGATCAGCATGCGCGAGCCGTCATCACTGGATAGATAAAAACGATACGAGCCCTTCTTCGGAGCCATGAGCTTGCCAGTGAAGACCACCCCAAACTCATTCTTATAGTCGTCCAGCTTCACCTGAATGAGGTTATCGTCGATCTTGCCTTCCCGGTGCGGCTTGAGCTTGGAAAAATCCGGGAGCTGCTTCCAGTTGCCAAGATAAAGGGCAAACTGCAGGTCATGCAGCGTGTCTCCCACCGGCGCGACTTTCAGCACACCGCGCATCGTCAGCGCATGACCGGGAAACGTGCAGACATAGGGGTAGCTCCCAGCCTTTGCAGGCGCCGAGAAGCTGAGCACTTCCTTTTCATGCGGGTTGAGCATCTTGGAGTGCGCCCAAATACGCGGATCGTCGGGCAGCCAGTTGCGTTTCAGGGCCTCCTCCGGCTTTTCCATCTGCTTCATCGCCATCGCGGCGGTGTCGGTCCCCGGCTGGCACAAGACCAGATTGTGCGGCAGATCATCGCCGTTTTCAAAGGTGATCTTCACCGGCTGCCCTGGCTGCACCAGCAGTTCGGCAGTGTCGTATTTCATCTGCGCCGTCATCGTTTTAAGCGAAAAGACGGCGGGTTCGACGGCCCCTGCAGGGGCGGCGGCGAGGAGGGTGGCGAAAAGCAGGCGGGTCATAAGCGGCGCGTTTAAACGACGGCGGCGGAGGTTGCCTTGCGAAAAGTCAGCGTCAACGCCCTGAGTTTTATTTCCTTCGCACTTTGAGCTTGGCGCAGGCCTTGGAATTTGGTTATCTCTGCCCATGCACACTTGGTATCTGCTTAAAGCCTCGGACAAGGAAGTTTATGAGGCCAAGGACCTCGATACTCTGCGCGGCTGGGCGGCCGACGCCAAGATTTCACCACTGGACAAAATCTCCAGCGACAACCGCATGAGCTGGCAGCGTGCGCCGATGATCGCGGAGCTACAGATGGACCTGCTGGTGCAGATGCCGGACAATTACCTCTACGGCCCGACCAACGTCGCGACGATCCAGGAATTCCTGGCCACCGGCGAGATCGATGAAAATGTCACGATCATCAACTGCCTCGACAACACCGAGGCGCGGCTGGCAGATCTCTCCTGGTTCCAGGCCAGCCCGCACCATGTGCGCAGCGCCGCGACGACTTTTATTGGCACCGGGCGCACGGATGATAAGAACGTCATGGGGGACGTCATGCAGCAGTCGCGCATCGCCACCCTGGAAAAGCAGGTGATGGAACTGCAGCGGGTGGTGGATGAATGGCAGCAGGCCTACTACGGCCTGCGCCAGCAGTTTGTCGAAACCACCGGCCGCGAGCCTCTCTGATGCCGATCAGGATTCCTCGGTTTCTTCGTCACCCTTCAAGCCGGGTAGCACTCGGGCCTTGTCGGCATAGCGGTCGAAACGGTTCGAGAGAATCAGCAGCGTCGGCGCCCACAGGCCGATGAAAATGCCCAGGCGCTCGGCATGGGCCGTCTGTTCGGGTGAGTCGCCGTTAAAAAACCACCAGCTCCAGATGGAGAGGATGACGGAGAGCATGCCCGCTTGGAAACAGATTGTGCTGAGAGTGCGGCAGATGAAGGGATTCATGGCCCGAGTCTGCCACGCATCCACGCTCTCCGGCAAGCAATCACCGTCTCCAGCACAAACGAGGCGGATCAAATCGCAGCCGCAGGCGTGTGACGAGGGGACGCTTGAGAGATGCCCAGTCTGAGGCATAGTATCCGCATGATTTTCCCTGCTGACATCCGCTGCGCCACCGCTCCGGTGAGACCGCGGCTGCCCCGCGTGGCTCCGCACCAGCCGCGTGTGCAGCCGCTCACCGCCCCGCCCGCGCTCGAGCCCCCCTGGCATGTCATCCTGCTGGATGACGCCGTTCACTCATTTGATTATGTGATCGAAATGCTCAACGTGATCTTTGGTCATTCCCGCGAGCTTGGCAAACGCATGGCCGACGAGGTCAATGAGCGTGGGCGCGTGATCGTGGCCACGGTACACAAAGAGCTGGCAGAGCTGCGGCAGCTTCAGATCGAGGAATACGGTCCTGATCCACGCGTGCCCGAGTGCAAGGTTTCCATGCGCGCCACGATCGAGTGCTCGGAGTAGTCGGCCCGTTCACCGCTGCCCACGCGGCTCGGGAATCCCACGCAGAATCAGCATGGAAATGAGCGACATGACCGCCGCCAGGCAGGCGACGGGGTAAAACGAGCCGCAGAGCGAGTGGATCACTCCGCCCAGGCTCGTGGCCAGCATCAGCGACCACACATTGCAGAAGCCAAGAATGGCCTGCAGCGTCGAGCGGCGTTCCGGCGGGCAGAGTTCCGCTACGAGCGTCAGGTCTCCCACGCGGTCGAGAAACAGGCCGAAGCCGAGGATGAAGTACGCGGCGGTGAACCCGCCAAAGGTATGGGTCAGGCTGGCCCAGATGCACATGGCGATACAGATGAGGCGCGAGAGCATCAGCAGCACCCTGCCGCCTCGGTGATAGCCCAGCCACGCCGCGAGGATGCTGCCCAAAATCGTGCCGATGTTTTGGCAGGTCACAAAACTGCCCTCATCCGCCTCCGGCCTGCCCGTGGTGTGCAGCGCATGCAGCGTCAGAAATGAAACGACCATCAGATAGCCCATGCCGGTGAAACGGGCGGCGATCATTTTGAGCAGCAGCGGCTGTCCGCGCAGCAGGCCTGGCAGGCTGCGCAGATAGCTCCAGTAGCTGCCCGAGTGCGGATGAAAATGATGCGTCGTCGGCAGCTCGCGCATGAACGACTGCGACAGCCAGGACAGGAGCAAAAACCCAAAGGTGATCAGGTGCAGCACCGCATAGCCGCGTTGTCCTGGCGCATGCGTCAGCACCTGCTGGATCACCGCGCCCGCCACCATGCCGATGCACGCTTGCGTGATGTAGCGCGCGGCCCAGCCTGCGGCACGCACGCGCTCCGGCACCATGCGCGTGACCATTTCCATCCAGGCCACCACGCCCACGCCGCCGATGAGACCGGACACCACCGGCGTCAGCACCACCAGCGGCAGCAGCCACGGGCCGGCATCCTGCCAAAACCACAGCAGCAGCCCGGTCACGAGATAGGGCAGCCGTTGCAGCAGGCCAAAGCTCATCACCCACGGCTTGAACTTCGTGAGCCGTTCCACCAGCGGCGACACAAACAAGCCCGCCATCGCAAACGCTGCTGGCAGGATGGCGGGCATGATCGCGATGATCGCGGAGCGCCCGCCGAGCTGCTCCACCATCTTGGGCATCACCGTCTCCGGTTGTAGAAACGCCACCCCGCCCATGTACAACCCGCCTTCCAGGCAGTGGCAGATGAAATTCCGCCGCACGACCTGCGGATGATGCTGATGGGGTGAAACTGCCGTGTCGGGTGGCATCGCGGGAGAGGTCTCATCGTGGCGTGGACTTGACCGAAAGAAAGCGAATCGTCCGCAGTGATGGCTTTGCGTGTCAGCATCACGTTTTCTCTCGTAAAAAATCATCCGCACGTTCTTGTGTTGCGTTTCCATTGCTGATTCAATCATTTCACAATCCAACTCAGCCCCCGCTATGACTCTCAATCCCAAACTCACCAAGCTGCTCAACGAGCAGATCAACAACGAAATGTCCTCCAGCTATGTTTACCTCGCCATGGCGGGCTGGTTTGAGCGCACGCCCTATGCAGGCTTTGCACAGTGGATGTTCGCCCAGAGCCGCGAGGAGACCGGGCATGCGCTGAAGTTCTACCAGTACCTCGTTGATCGCGATGCCAAAGTGGAGCTGCAGCCCATCGCCAAGCCGAAGATGGACTATAAATCACCGCTGGATGTCTTCCAGCACAGCTTGAAGCAGGAGGAGAAGGTCACCCAGCAGATCAATGACTTGTATGAAGTGGCGGAGCAGGTCAAAGACCACGCCTCCAAGAATCTGCTGCTCTGGTTTCTCAACGAGCAGATGGAGGAGGAGAAGACCGTGCGCGACATGCTCGACCGCCTCAAACTTGCTGGCGAAGACCCGGCCAGCCTGCTGGTGCTCGACCGCGAAGCTGGCAGCCGCCCCAGCGCGAGCCCCGCTCCGAACAAGAAGCCGGGTCAATTTGCCTGAGGCTGCTCTACGGCACCAGCATCATGTCCCACGGCCACAATGGCGTGTACGTGGCGGACTCGATCCAGCCGCGCACGTGTTCGGGGCTGCTGGGCACTTCCACGTAGCTCCAGGCTCCGCGTTTTTCGAGCAGCCGCACCTGGCTGCCCGGTGGGATAGAGATGACACTCCCGGAGGTGACCGTCGCGGCGGTGTAGGCGCTGACTTCGCGCGCAGTGACGACCATCACATCCCTCACGCGGTCTCCTGGTGCAGGCCGGATGGCGGCCAAAGCGGCTGAAGGCGCAAAAATCAGCAGGCCGGTGAGGCTGAAAATCAGCGCCAGGACCGTGCTGCTGGTTTTCCGTGAGGAGGATAGGATCCAGCCCATGAGGGTTAGTAAAATGAGCCACACGCCCGCCGAGGCGGCGATGATCCACGTGTTTTTACCCAGCAGCAGACTCGCTGCGGCCATCGGCGAGCTTTCGCCAAAGCGGAAGAAGCGCAGCTTTTCATCGAGGTGCCGCAGATTCTGCCCCACCTCGGGATTCAACGGTTCCAGCAGTTGCGCACGCTGGTACCACAGCGCCGCCCTCCCCAGATCCTCCTGCCGGTAGCGGGCGTTGGCGATGAGGGTGAAGACCGCAGCGCTCAGAGCTGGCGGCTGCTGCTTGGTGAGGGATTCACCAAGGTACTGCGCCTGGGTAAACTTGCCTTTTTCCAGGGCCTCGCGCGCCTGCTGATAAACTTCATCGGGGGAGGCTTCGGCGGCGCTGGCATTGAATGAGAACGTGGCCAGCGCGGCGACGAGTATGGCGGCGCGCTTCATCAGCGGCGCCAGTGTGGCCAGGATGCGGCTGCGCTCTCCCGTGCCGAGCGCTGGCCCTGCGGCGGGAGCGGCGGTGAAACTTTGAGTCTCATAGCGGCTGATGATCTGCCGCAGCTCCTCGTCCTGCACTTCGCCCGGTTGGCTGCGGTGGATGAAGTGGGCGGCGCGCTGCAGGAAATCACGGTCGGTGAGGTTGTCCTCCTCCAGACCACGCCACAACTGCTGCAATTCGCCGCGCAGCCCGCGCTTGGCTTCTTCGCGCTGGCGGCGCAGCCAGGTGAACAGGCTGGCCAGGATCACCAGTGCCGCCGGGATGGATTGAATCGCCCAAAATCGCGTGCTGGCGGTCAGCGGCGCGCTGGCGGTGGTGGTGGGCAGCCACCGTGCCTTGACCGGGACATTCATGAGGATGTCGCTGATCTGCGGCTTGGGCTGCTGCACGGGCGGCGGTTTGGGGGCCTCCACGCCGCCGCTGCTGCCATCCGCCGCAGGGACAGCCGCCGCCACAGCGCCGGGCTTGATGCGCAGCGCAATCGGCGCGGTGCGTGCGGCCACATATTTCTTCTGCGTCGGGCTGAAGTAGCTGAGTTCAAACGGCGGCAGTTCGGCCTGCACTTTTTCCGGCACAAAGACCATAGAATAACCGATTCGGCGCTGTGAGGTGGGCGTGAGGTTGGGATCAATCGGGCCGTCCACGTTGTAGCGTCGTGGTGGGTAGGCTTTCCAGCCCTCAGGCGGCATGAGGCCGGGCGGGTTGAGCGCGTCAAAATTGCCCGAGCCATCGATGGTGATGTCCACGGCCAGCGGATCGCCGACACTGAGTTCATTGGGGGTGGCGGTGGCGCTGATGCTGAAATCACCCACGGCACCGCTGAAGTTGGCAGGTTTGCCCTCGGTGGGCAGCGGCAGCACCTTGATCTTCACCTCCTGGCTTTTGACCACCTGCTTGCGCGTCTCCGCGCCGCCCATGATCATCCCAAATGGCAGCCCCCGGCTCATCTGTCTCTGGGTGTTTTCGTCATACACCTCGTACAACAGCTCACAGGAGGCGGGCCCCACTTTCAAGTCACCCGCATGCAGTGCCGAGAGCGTGCTGCGGTAGGTCACGACCATGTAGTCGATGTCGTTGATGCGCTGCGGGGTCTGATCGGCCTGCTGCGGAAACCGGGCGATGGCAAAATCACTCTTGTTGACATCGATCAGGCCGACGCGGCGCAGCATCACGCTGCCGCGCGGCACAAACAGGCTGGCGCTGATGGGCACCACCTCGCCCTGATAGACCTCTGTCTTGCCGACCTCGATCTGAAACAGCGGAATGCTGGCGTCTTCGGCGGCATTGGGGGCGGCGGCGGCTGATTCCGTGACGATGAGACGAACCTCGTTGGTTTTGAGCACCTCTCCGTTCACCAGCACCTCCTGCGGCGGAATGACGAACTCGCCGGGTTCCGTGCCGGCGACACCCCAGGAGAGCTGCGTGGAGAAAATCCGCTGGGCACCGCGAATCTCGATGTTCTGCGCGGTGGAGAGGCTGGAGGTCATGCCCACCTGCACCGGCAGCCGCAGTTGCGGCACGTTTTGCACGGTGCCGTTTTGCACCGTGATGACATACGTGACCACCTGGCCGGTGTGCGCGTGGTCAGGCTGGATATAGGCGCGCACCGTGGCTGCAGCGGCGCTGGTCACAAGGCATGTCAGCAACAGCAGGAAGGCAGAATGCCGGACGAAGTTCCAGAAACGCATTCCCGCAATGCCGACCATGACTGCTGGCCGTTCCTGGACTGAGGGTGGATGGAGGCTTTCAATCATTCGAGCTTGGGATTTCATTCGTCATTC